>Ga0163180_10000008_pt1 | contig 241978 bp, 256 predicted proteins | sample AtlANTMetagenome_2_FD_109647 | JGI IMG/M metagenome (GOLD analysis project Ga0163180, IMG submission 109647) | Marine eukaryotic phytoplankton communities from the Atlantic Ocean - Atlantic ANT 4 Metagenome | ecosystem: Environmental > Aquatic > Marine > Oceanic | place: North Atlantic Ocean...
CCAGAAGAACCAGAAGAACCAGAAGAACCAGAACCGCAGTCTCCAGTTGCTGTTTGTGGAGTAGACCCTAACCCGGTTTCTCCACCGTTTGAATCAGCCACTTGGATAGGAAATAGCTCTTACGACCCCGATGGTTTGGCTATCGTCGACTATTCTTGGGAACTTGTATCTGCTCCAGAAGGATCTACAGCAGAAATGCCATTTGGTACTGCTAATCGATATCCGTTTACACCCGTATTAGCAGGAACCTACATTGCAGAATTAGTTGTGACCAACGAAGAAGGTTTATCATCAGATCCTTGCGAAACGACTCTTGAAGCAGTGCCAACAGAAAGTTTTTGGGTTGAAATGTTTTGGGAGCAATCTCAAGATGATATGGACTTACATCTTTTAGCTGCTGGTGGGTCTCTTGAAACAAGAAATGATTGCTATTATTCTAACTGCACTCCAGCTGCACAGATATTTTTTCCAATGGATTGGGGTAGCACAGGATACACAGGCGATAACCCAACTCTAGATTTAGATGACATTCCAGGCACTGGTCCGGAAAACATAAACATAGATACCCCACAACCCGGAGCAGTGTACACGGTAGTTGTACACGATTATACGGGTTCAACACCAGACGTGTATGAAGAGAATAATGTAACAGTAAACATCTATCTAGATGGAAGCTTGTCTTGGACTGACACTCGCCCTATAGCAGGAGATGGCTCTTACACTTATTTCGCTCAGGTTGATTGGACGGCAGGTACAATAACAGATTTATAGAATTGGAGCAACAATGGTTTTTATTTTCACGTTCTTTTTAGTTGCAGCTCTTGAACCAGCTGCTAGAAACGATAATCCAGAACCACCTCCGGCCGAAGAAATCGAAACTCCTAAAGAACCTGAAGTTTGTGTTGGTTGTGACGACGAAGAAAAAAAAGAAGAGCCGCCTCCACCAATTACCGTTGAAATAAGGATAGACCCTGTTACTGGAAAAACTCAGTACATAATCAAGGGCATAGTACTAGAATAATATGAAAACTATAGACTACATAGAGATATTCTCTTTAATCGCAGCTGGAATGCTGATAGGCAAAGTATTTATTGGGTGACCGGAGATATTTGAATAATATCATCTTCGACTTTAACTCTAATATTGTCTTTTCTTTCTCGTGCTGCGGACGTAATCTCCGCTATGGTGGGATACCCTCGAGTTCCCATCGTTCTTGCATCGTCTATAAGAATAACATGGAGTAACTCACGCGGGTCTTCGTTGTAGCTGGAAGGATGATCCAATATCATAATCAACTCTTCCATTGCAGTACAGTCTTGTTCTTCTAGTTTTGAAGTTATTCCGCCAGAATAATGAGCATCCAACCAGAAAACGGCTGGACGTTTAGGTTCTAAGAGAAAATCTAAAAAAGAAGGAAGAACATCCACGCTGTTACCGTGAACTAAGTTTGTTTTTGCCGGCGGAACACCTCTTATTCTCTTAAACCTATCTTGTCTTTCTACCCTTGTTTTAGCTATAGCCAAACACTCTTCGGAAAGCTCAACGCTCATGATTTCTTCAAAGCAGCGAATCAGTTTTTCGACCATAGCTCCGTGGTAAGTTCCGGTCTCTACCATGACTTTAGCATCGATTAAATCTCGATAGTATATCATTATTCCCTTAACTACGTTTCCTCTTGAGCGCATAGTCTCTGGTCTAGAAAATTTATCAGCAGTCATCTTAGTCTCCAGTAACTAAGTATTCACCTGAACCCAGATCTTGAACGAAATTCAAGCCACATTCGAGTGCAACACAAACTAGAAACTATAGGAGTAACACGCACATCCACAACACTCGCATACAGTACAGCGTATAAGCCTACAGCTAAGACACGCGTTGACCCTGATCACCCTGTCTCTGTGTACTCAGTATGTCTACCTTTCCCAGTCCTTCAAAATACCCTCAGCTCCGTCGATTGAGGTCAAAATGTATATGGCTGACAGAATAATTGGTGCCCTTAGCCCAGCGGTCGCAAGAGTGGAAACGGATTTTCTTGTATCGTCGGGGCAAAACCGTGTGAAATCTAGAAGTGCTCTGCCTTAGCTCCCCTACGCGTATGGGATGCCTCACTACGCCTCTATCGTTACCCTGCTGTATTACTGTAACCAATTAATGTATCATTATAATATTATTATTTAATTATAACAAATAGCCCAAGATTGTATCAAGTAAAAAGTATCATCAGCTTCGCTGAGATTTAGTTTCACGTGATCTACTCGCGTTTTTTTATTGTACATTCTCCCCGAGCATTTTAGATTTTAATAGGAGGAAAATTTATTTGATGTCCACTCAAAAATATATCTTAACGGCTCAAGAGACTATCGAGGGCAAAATTAACGACGCTCAAAGCCAACTCGCTCAGGCGATCAGGAGTGACGACTCCAGCATGATTCGCCATTGGGAAGCTTACATTCGTATGGCAGAGCTGCACTTGAAAGATTTAGCCGGTGTCCCTGGCCAGAGCTGAGATTAAATTTAGCGTGATCTAAAGAAAAAAAAGCATGAACACCTGGGCCTCGGGTTATATTATTCTAACAGGTTGCAGGGAATGCAGCCAATTGCTTTCAAATACAGGAGAAAAAGCATGTCTTACACTAACTCAAAGTCCACCAAGCGTTTCAGCTTTGGTATCAGCCGTAACCAGACCGCCAAGCAGGCCGGTTCCAATATCGTCACTATCGCTACTCTTCCAGCCGAAGACAGCCAGTACAGCGTTGGCCAGACCGCTCTCACCATGACGGTTCGCGAAGCACGCGCTCTTCAGAGCTTCCTTAACTCGGAGCTTGTAGACGAGTCCGACGTTTCTGTCTGATTTGACTTGAGAATAGATTGGGCGGGTCTTGAACGGGAATGTCAGGATCCGCCCTTTTATTTTGAAAAAAACATTTTGATTCTGTAAAAAAGTGTGCTACTTGTGGTATAATACTACTATAAGGTAAAGGAACAACACACTAACTTGGAGTCTTAAATGGCCCGTCGCCCGAAGCGAATTAATCTGGAAGCGATCTCCGACACCACTCACAAAGATCACAAGAAGCACGTCATGTCTCTTGTTGAAGACTTGCTCCGGAAGCATCCACGCGGACCTGAGTGCAAGCTAACTGCAGAAGATTATCTTCACTGCTGGTCTGGTCATCCCCGGTTGACGGTCGATGATAATAATTTGTCGGTGTCTTGCGGCTATGATGACTTGACCCTCTTCCGATTCTGCACTTCTCTTAATATCGACGGAAGTGAATGGGATTTCAAATATAAGATCATGGAATGGTATCCAGGTCTTGGAAAGAACGGTGTTACTCGTCGTTCACGGCGTCTTGCAAGCCGGATTGAAAGATCCTATAGGCGAATTATGCGGGCTGGTCGACCTGGAATCTATCGGGTTGCCTGGGAGGGTCGAAATTCTTACGGTACCGCTGGTAACAAGACTTTCGTCTACGCAGAAAATGCAGACATGGCGAAGATGATTGCAAAGACTTCGGTCGGTTCATCTTATCCAAACCTCGAACCTGAAGCTTACTTTGAGGGTGAGGGATGTCCTTCAACTCTAATGGGTAAGAACAACTCTACAGTCGCTGAAATCAAGCGAAAGAAAGAGCAGCTGGAAATGAATATTAAAGAAGCTCAAAAAGAGATTGAGCTCCTTGAACTCCGAGCTGCAATGATCCAAACTTACTCTATCACAGCGGTGGGATAATGAGTGTAGAACTCTGTAAAACCTTAGCGGCTACTATGTCTGACAGCGAACTCGCTCGTGGATGGCGCATCTTGTATGAAGAGCACCAGAAGCGCGGTGAAAGGATTGCTGTACAAAATAAAAGTACTTTGCGAGTCGGCGATCATGTCGAGTGGCTGAGTCAAAGTAAAGTCATGACCGGTCGAATTGACCGAGTCAAGCGGAAGAAGGCATTGGTCTGGGAAGACCTTAATGGCAAGCCAGATAAATCTAGCCGGTGGGATATTCCGCTTGGTATGTTGACTAAGATTTCCTGAGGAGGAAAAAATGAGTAAGAGCTCTAATATTCACTACAACGACCAAATTCGAGACATGACTATCGCCATGTTTATGGAAGGCAAGAATCATGAAGAGATCGAAAGGGCTATTTTTCGAAAGGTTCGCAACTACCGCAGAAAGGGAGACAAGTAATGTATATTTGGAAACTTAAGATCGAATATGCTGATGGCAATATTAAAACCGATTGGATTTGTATGAACGACGGAGAAACAATTAAGGAAGCCCAGTCCCGTGTCGACTCGATGGTCGACAATCTTGAAGCTAACACGAAGGTCTCTTCACTTTACGTCCAAAGGCGCACAGTACCAACAATTTAATTGCATTTTATTCAAAATACTTTGTTAGTTCTGTAAAAAAGACACCTATTTATGGTATAATATTACTATAAGGTGGAAGGAATAAGGACAACCCACCAATCGTTAACCCCAACTCCCCGGAGTCTCTCACATGGATATCAAAACTTTCAACACTATCGCTCCCTCTCTCCCGGCTCACATCGCCATCCTGATGCGCGGACCGACCGGTGTTGGTAAGTCTCACGTTGCTCGAGCTCTGGCAAAGAACCTAGACCTTCCTTACTTGGATGTCCGCGGTTCTACAATGGATGAATCGGATATGGGTATTCCCGATATGGTAAAGTCTGCTGAGATCGGCGCTTATACCAAGATGGTACCTACCTGGTACCTCCGAGCTTGCCGGGAACCGGTTGTCCTGATGCTCGACGAACTTAACCGTTCGATGCCACAAGTTATGCAGAGCTTCTTCCAGATCGTCCTGGACCGTGAGCTTGGTAACCTGGAAGATGGTGCTGCACTTCGACTTCACCCAGAAACCCGCGTTATCGCGGCTGTCAACTGGGGTGCAGAGTATGATGTAAATGATATGGACCCGGCACTCCTTCGTCGGTTCTTCGTTGCTGACATTGCACCTACCTCTGAAGACTGGATTGAGTGGGCTAACACTGAAGGATTGGACGAGGTCCTGGTTGACTTCATCCGTCAGAACTCTGCACACTGGCGAGTTGATCCCTCTGCTGTAGAGCCTGGAACAGTTACTCCGACTCCTGCATCTTGGCACCGGTTGGATTCCTCTCTGTCTCACATGGATTGGGCTCCTTCGAAGTTCGCCGGTAAGGATACCCCTAACGGATTCTACGCAACGGTCCTCGGATTCGTTGGAGTTGAGGCTGCAATCGCCTTTAAGTCCTTCGTCAAGGATTACGAACGACAGATCTCTGCAGAAGATATCGTTGAAGGTCGTATCGACAGTGCGGAGTTCATGGATCTCCCAGCCGGTACTAAGAACTCGGTGATTGATAAGGTTTCTGACCACTGTAAGAATAACGAATGGTCCATGGACCAGGCTAAGAACGTTGCTAAGTTCGGCCTCAACATCGGTGGAGAGAACATGGTTCAACTCTGGAACAAGATCTCCGGTACTTCTTCTCTCCCTAACATCCAGAAGCTCCACAAGCTGATGGGTGCAGAGGTAGTCAAGGTGGTTCAAGCATCTCGTAACCTCGACAAGTAAATAGCTGCCCTGGGTAGAACACTGTTCGCACTGATTAATCAGTCGTCTGGAGCCGAAAGGCTAGGTTCCCCACTGGCTACCTTGTAAAACCAATCAACGGAGTCCCACATGGTTTGGACAGCACTCTTTAAAAATAACACAGCTTTAACATTTAGTACTCGTTATAACGATCTAAACGAAGCTAAGGAAACTGCAGAGCGCGAAGCAGTTATCAAGGGCACGTGGGTGATTGCAGTTATCAAGGGTAATTGCGAACAAAATGCGTACTTTATTTAAACAATCAACCCTGCAGAGTTAATATTTTATTATCAAGGTTCGCCTGGAGGGTTAGGAAGAATCGGCTCAAGCGCCTTCAATCGAGAGACAAGAGACGGGGTAAGCGCTGCCAAGAGCCAATCGCTCGCTGGGACCAAGTATATAACGATTTTCTTCCTAACCTTTCAGGCATTAACCAAAAAATATATGTTGATTCTGTAAAATTCTCCACTATTTATGGTATAATAGTACTATAAGGTAAGGAGCTAATCAATGGCAGTCAAAGCAAATACGGCAGAAACACCAACCGAAGAACGCTATTCCGCAACTGAAGCGGAAGCTGCTGCATTCGATATGGACCGATACATGGTCCGCCTCATGTGGGATGAGCCGTTCTACGCCAAGGTTCTTCGCGGCATTAATAAAAAGCGCACCGAACAGATCCCTACGGCTGGTGTTGCAGTCGTCGATGGTCAAGTAACTTACTACTGGAACCCACGGTTCGTAGCCAGCCTGGAAAAGGATGAGGGTTCAGATAAGATTATTGGCCTCACGATTCATGAGTGCCTCCACCTCGCATACGATCACTGTACTGACCGTGCGCACAAAGACCACGCAAGGGTTTGGAACTACGCAACGGACCTGGCAATCAACTGTCAGATTCCGCTTGATAAGCTTCCTAGCTGTGGTATCTGGCCTGGCAAGGAGTTCGAGCCGGTTAAAGAAGAAATCCGTGAGAAGATCGGTGAAGAGCGCGCTGCTAAGTTTGACGCACTATCCCGTCTGATCGCTGACCTTGACCAACATCTCTCGGCTGAAGAGTACTTTACAATTCTAATGTCCGACAAGGATGCCCAAGAAGCTATCGAAGGAAATGAAGCTGGTCAACCTGGTGAAGGAATGGGAGAGGATGGATTCGGTTCAGGTATGCCGGGTTCCATGGATGACCACGGTGCTTGGGGTGATATGTCTGAAGAAGATCAGGCAGTTGCTAAGGCGCAGATTAAGCAAGCCATGGCTGAAGCAGCTAAGGACTGTGATCAAAAGGGTTCCTGGGGATCGGTCCCTGCAGAGACACGTGCAGAAATCCGTCGGATGATTGCCAATGATATCCCATGGCAGGCAGTACTGAAGAAGTTCGTTGGAATGAGCCGCCGTTCGGTTCGTCGGACTTCCTGGGGCAAGATTAATAAAAAGAATCCTATGCTGGTACCAGGCAGTAAGCGTTCAATGACCGCCTCAATCGCAGTCTACATTGACCAATCAGGTTCGGTAGGTAACGATGAGTTGGAGATGCTGTTCGCTGAATTGGGTAGTCTGGCTAAGAAGACTGAGTTTACCACCTTCCACTTTGATACTTCTATCGATGAGAAAAGCGAGACGGTATGGAAGAAGGGTCGCACTCCTCAAGCCCACCGTACCCGGTGCGGCGGAACCTGCTTCAACGCAGTAGTTAATCACGCCAACAAGAACAAGCATCGCTTCGATGGAATCCTCATCCTCACCGATGGTTACGCTCCTAAGCCAGACCCATGCAGAATGAAGGTGGGTTGGGTAATCACTCCGAGCGGTACTACCGAATCCTGGATGCAGGGTACCCGGAACTTCATTATCAAGATGAAGGAAGAGCGCAAATCAAGGGCGGCATAAAATAGAAACTACTCCGTTAGCAGCATACTTATAACTGTCTATAATAGACGATACATCGCAGCTTTCGGAGGTATACCATGCATATATATCAGGTAGGTCAGGTCTGGAGAAACACGTTGAGACCAGAACAGTGGTTCCTAGTAACAGATACGGAGGGTGAGCTCGTTCAGATAAGCGAAGCCAATAAGCAGTCCAAGTGGCTACACCATTCTCTGCTAGGAAACTGCTATGAACTCCTTAAGGAAGCGGAATAATATTCTGCTATCTGTATAGGGGCCAGTATGGGGGCCCACTGATGGGGCCTATTTTCACCCCCTATTGGGGCCCCCGAGAAGGCCCCCATTTTTGCCTTTTTAGGCCCCATCTGAGGCCCCTCTGCGGCTCAATCGGGCTTTCTGTCGGGGTGGTTGCCTAAGGTCGTGTATTTTTTTTCCAGAAAATTTTTTGAAACCAAAAGGCCTTTTTTCTCAGCGCGGTTAAAAATAGAAAATGCTTAGAAACCAAAAATTTTTCCCGAGAAAATCTGAGGCTAAATGGGTATAGTACGCAGATAGTGTACAGATTGCTAGAAAATCTTATAATTAAAAGTGTTATGAAAGCAAAAAACAAAAAGATAGTCAAGGCTAAACTCGAAGAGGCAGTCCGTATGCTAGAAAATGAAGGGTGTCCTTCCAGCTATCTCGAAGAGTACATAACAGAAATGATGGGCGGTGAATACGAGCTTTTAAAAGATGAACAGTTACCAGAGGTGCTGGTCTTTATCGAGTACGCCTTGGCCATAAGGCTTCCTGATTATGGAGACTTCAGCGAAGAGCTTCTACAGAAAAAAGAAATCTTAGGCCTAAAATGAGGGTCACGATTAAGCAGTTACAGGACCTGGTGGCCGAGGCACGGGGTGAACTTTCAGAGGCGCAAGCACAACCCCTCAATCCGGTAGGAGATCCTATCTCCGACGAGTATATCGAGGAATTCATATCGGACCTTAAGATGGAGCTCCTCGCTGCGTACATGGATGACATTGAGTGGACGGAAGATAAACTGGGTCCCATGGATGCCTTCGAAGACCAGGTTGACGAGATGCTCTCGCAAGTTGAGTTTTACGTGCGTAATCGTCTCTTAGACCTGTGGGCCGGGCAGTTTGTGGGTGTGGTCTCGTTTAATGAGGCGGACTATGCGGATTAAGGAGTATTCTCGTTATAACCCGTATCGTGTCCAACCCATCCAAAAGTCGGAGGACTATTCCGATCGACATGGATCTGAGCCGCGGGTTCCACCGAAAAAAGAATATGCACCCGTTAAAAGGCTTTTTCGAGAGAGGGAGGTTATTCAGCCTGTCGGGGTTGGAGTCTTCTTAAGTCGGTGGGCTTAACGCAGTTTCCTCACTCCTCGTTTTAATTTATTATACGATCGAGTATAGTTATTGGTACTAATGTTTCCGCACATGCATAGAAGCTAGTATTTGGAGTCGCTGTTGTTATCCTTATATAATAGAACATGTCACGCACGTAAGGGAGAATACTCTCCACTTTCGAAAGGTATATTCACTTATGCCGACTTTCACGGAGTGACTGATGACTATTCTGATAACGCTGTAAACGGATATAGGGCCTGTGATCATTATGTAGTGGACCGGGATGATTGTCGCGATACGCGACCGGAAGACCGGTCGCATTTTTTAATTTTTAAGGGGCCTGTTTTTCCGAACGAGGCGGGCCGAAACTGCCATCCGGCAGTTTAGGTTATTGTAATAAAAAAGAATTGGGCTAAAAATGAAGGTTACGAGAAAACAATTAAGGGGAATTATAAGCGAGCATATTGAGCTTTTAAAAGAAGAAGAATATGACTGCATTAAAGATTATATGCTCATGGGTTTTTCTCGTAGCGAGGCCATAAAAAAATGTCGAGAGCCGGACGACCGCTCTGGCGGTCAGTATAACCGAAGCCGTTACCAGCCAAAGCCTCGTAAAACTTCTTATGTTGGGGCCGGGGCTAATGTTGAAAAAATTGGAGCGGTCGAATCTGCCTTAGACGCGAAATCTGGAAGGCACGAATTCCTTCAATCAATATTAAAGCAATTAAAGGCAGGGAGAGGTTTATCCGCGAAACAAAATGCGGTGGTAAAAAAGATCCTTGTAAAGATCGACCCTGAATCAGCTAGCCTTTTTGAAACCAACAGAAAAGAAGCTTATGGAAAAATTCTTTCTGAAAATCTATATAAGTTAGTTAAAAAACATGCAGTTGGTGGCGGTGGCCGTACAATGAATGACATGATAGACGATGCTATGGAAGACCCTATGTTTAAAGACTTAGGCGCAACTAAAGATGAGTTATTAGACGCATTCGACGATTACATGGATGACCTGGCAGGATACTAAAATGAAAATTACTAAAAGACAACTTAGACAGATTATTAAAGAAGAGAAAGCTCTGCTTGAGGAGCAGTACCGTTCTGGAACTATGAGGGCTGAACAGATCGTTGATATGCTACATGGTAAAGGCGAACCACACACTGATATTCTTAGAGCTCTTTATAGCGAAATTCCCGAAGCAGTTATTCCTGTATTGGAAAAATACGCGATGGATAAAGGCATAAACGTTAAATCAGAGAGAGACTAAAGTGAAAATTACTAAAAAGCAGCTGCGTCAGATTATTAAAGAATCTTTTCTTACCGAGGGTTCTTCAGCCACTTATTACGGTTCGGGCGGTGATGATGAAGTTGAAGTCCGGATTTCTGTACGGTATTCTGACGACGGTTCAGCGGCAATTGATTGGGATGTTAAAAAAGAAAAGTGGAATAGCGAATACAGAGAAATGGAAACTGTGACGGTTCATGAAGGCGAGGATAATGATGATCTCAAGCTTTCTAATCTTGACGCGTTATACGAAAAGATCGATGATGATGCCATGGAGCAAGCTATTTACAGAGCTATGGATAGTTTTAAAGAGGGTGAGTACTACTAATGAAAATCACACGTAGACAACTAAGAAGAATTATTAAAGAGTCCCTTCTTGTAGAGGGAGAGATGCAAGACATTATTGTTAACTCTTACGAAGACGTAGAACTATATAACATCCTTGCAAACTACGCTCTCAATAACGATATTCAGGGCGCACTTGCTGATCCTGAAATAAAGCCTTACGTTGAAAAGAACGAAGTGGGGTGGATATCTGATGAAGCTGGTGGGTGGTTTGAAAACGTTGGAGAATACGACGAGATGCCAGCACCAGAAGGTTGGGACAGCCAAAAGGCATACAAGTTCTTAAGAGATCTTGAGGATGCAGCTTGGAAAGTATACGATAAGCAGGCGAGTGCAGCCATAAAGAACGATCCTGACAAAGAGTTCTTAGAGTTCTTAGGCAATGAGTTCACAAGCATGATAGAGCCCAATGACCTGCCAGATATTAAGTGGAAAGAGTATAAAAAGTATATTCGAATTAAACCCCCTCGCTCTATATCACATGGCGTTGGAGAGATTAATGTTTCGAAAGAAAGTATCAAAGGTCTCTACCCAGGCGCCTACGAAGACTTTACAGACTTTTTAACTACACGTACAGGTGGTCAGCTTGGAAGACGCGCACCATACAAGAAATCACCACCACCGATTTACGACTAGAGATTATTATGAAAATCACAAAAAGACAGCTTAGAAAACTTATTAGAGAAGCCGAAGGCACTACTAAAAAATATGATGACGATTCTGCTCTACGTGGAGACCAAGATGAATTACCCGACGTGTTGCAGAAAGGCATTATTGATAAAGCAGTAGAAGACCGTGAAGAGAGAGAAGAAGAAGAAAAGAATGAATCTTTTTCTATTACCAGGCGCCAGCTTAGGGGAATCATCGCCGAGCTTGGTATCGACCGCATGACAAGTGGTGATAGAGATCCTCGATTAGATGATCAGGACGACATTTCCCTTGGCGAAGAAACTTTACAAAAAATGGTTATGCATCTTCAGGCGCTAAATGATTTAGTAACGAGTGAAGCCGGTCAACGGACTGTAGGTGGTAAGAAAGAAGCAGAACAGATTAAAGCTTTATTACCGTGGGCTCAAGACTATCTAGCATATTGGAGATCATAAAATGAAAATCACAAAAAGGCAACTTAGAGGATTAATTAGAGAGATGTTTATCAAAGAGTACGGAGACGCTCAGGCAATAATACGTAGAGGTCGTTATCCCGACACTAAGCCTCAAACGACGTCCGCACATCGTCAATCTCTCACATCACAACTTTATGAGGCTGTTATAGAAGTACTTGAGGGAAGGCCTGGCATGTCCGGGGCAGAATTAGTTGATACGGTTAATCAAATGCTTCCGTCCGTTGATGCTGAACTGATATACGACTTCCTTGACGAGCTTCTAGAAGACGGTGAAGTCTTCTTCGATGTTGAAGAAGATGCGTGGAGTTTGACGTGAAAATCACTAAGAGGCAGCTTAAAAGAATCGTGGAAAGTAGTTACGAAGAGATCAAAAGAATTCGTGACAGTGGTGACTACTCTTGGCGCGACATGGAATACGAAGTAGTAGACCTAATGCAGTCTATGCAGACATTTCCAGCACAAGATGTTATTGATATAATGTATGATGCACTTGATGCCGAAGATAGAGAAGATGCGAGCTTCTGGCATATGATGTTAGGCAACGGCGGCCATCTTTATCAAGCGCTAGACGGATTAAAGGCTACTGCCGATGAAGAGTATGATCCAGATATCCCAATGCAAGAAGCCATGACGCAGACTGCTCATCCCAGATACGGACTTGGTAAGAATATTGCTGATGCTGAATTTCCTATTGCTGTTGGATATGAAGGCCGATCTGAGACCGTATATGACCAAGATGCTTTAGATGAGCTATTAGATTATCTAACAGTCGATAATAACATTGCTTATTCTCTAGAGTCTCTCCGCGAGTTAGAGCCTGATAGTGATCCTGTTGGCGCAGGAATCGAAACCTACAGCGAAAGTTTGGTTTTAGAAAAAGTTAACCCTGCGCTTGCAGAGATTGAAAATCAACTAAGACACACAATGGCAGAGTACATCGACACTTACATGATGTCTATGAGTATGAACCCTGGCGACGTGGCCGACAGGCGGAGAGTCTACCAAAGACTTGAAGCTCTTGCATCTACACTTATGGAATAAAAATGAAAATTACTAAGAGACAATTATTATTACTCGTACGCGAAGCACGTGGTGAAAGTGTTGATGAGGTCGGTGCAGGTGACGCTGGAGAACTAGAAGTAAACTTATATTCAAACGATGAAGTCAAAGAAGACCAAGAGCTAGTAAATGAGCAATACGTAGTCATGGCTAATCCAGGTTTTTCTAAGATGAAATCTAGAGCTTCAGATGATCTATTGAGAATATTGGGTAAGACTCAAAAGATGGATGAACAAAAAATAGAAGAAAATATCAACCACATCGTAGGCTCTCTTTTGCAAGAAGGTACAATTTATGTATCTCGCGGATATATGGGCACTCCCATGGTAGAGGATGAAAACGAAGATGCGATACTGGCTGGAGAAATGATCAGAGCACTTCTGGACGCTGGAGATGATGATATATTCCAAGCTCCACAAGGTGTGTCATCAGAGGCGCTGCAGAAACTTTTAAAACAAGACAAAGAAAACCCGCAAGGGTCAATTGAAAACTGGGATAACGACGTATTTTCTGATTATTACAGTGTAGACTTAGATCGAGTTATTCGTCTTTACGCTAGATTGAAAAATCTCACTGTTGAAGAAATATCAGAAGATGATGAAGATGATGGTACATACGATTTCGAGAGTACTTATTCATGAAGAGATGGCTTAAACGTAAGGGGATAACTGGTAAAGATATATTCTATATGCTTGCCGGTCTTGTTCCTTTGACTCTATTCGTTGGCCTTGGAATATACGCAGTGGTGGTAGCTTAACATGAAAATTACAAGAAAGCAGCTTAGACAGATTATTAACGAAGCTATAATTTTTGAACAAGGGTGCGCCGATCGAGAAGATGGCTGCATCAGACAAGATAAAGATGGCACGTGGTATATACTTAACAATAAGAAAGGTGGAGTCTGGAAAAGAGGTTATAAATCTAAACAGTCCGCGAAAGATTCATTAGCAGCAATGCACGCAAGGTAGAATAAAATGAAAATCACAAAAAAGCAATTAAAGAAAGTTATCAATGAAGTCACCATGGGTGGGGTTGGTCCTGGCTTCCGGGGATTTCACGCAGGCGATCAGCACAATAATATTAATGAAGCCATTCCTGGCCCCTTGGGAGATCTAGAAGGTTTGGTTAAACAAGTTTTGGCTATATTTGCTAGCATGGAACCTGGCCCGGACAGAAATGGGGAAATTTATATGCTGATTGATGAGCTTGAAGATATAGCTAGTAGGTAATAACATGAAAATCACAAAACGACGATTAAGAAGAATTATTGCAGAAGAGAAACAGAAGCTTCATGAAGAGCGTCCTGGAAGGGCACAGAGAATGAAAGCTTTCGTTAAGTTGTTGGGAGCAGCTGAAGAGTATGCTGATTTACATGGGGTAGAAGACGCTATTGACCAGCTACAGATAATCATAGACGACCTCAAAGACGAACTTGAGGGCAACCCCATGGATGAAGAGTTTTAAGATGAAAATCACAAAAAGACAACTGCGAAGAATTATCAAAGAAGAGAAGCAGAAACTTGCTGAAGAGATTAGCTACACAATTCCTGGCATGGACTCCACACCTTACGTAAGGAAAATGGGAGTTGTTCTACAGGATCTTGCCGATCAGAACGCTAGCCAAGAAGAACTAGTTCTAGTACTTCAGGGACTTATCGACAACGTTAATGACGGTTGGTATCACGAGGATTAAAATGAAAATTACAAAGAGACAACTTAAGAGAATTGTTGCAGAAGCTATTCGCGGAAGTAGCGTAAGAACTCAAGCACCATTTATCGATACTGTAATAGCAGCACTTGAAGCTGGAGACCCAGTAACCGCTGCAAATGCGGTGATGGACAGCTATATGATTGATGACACTTTTGTTGAAGAAGAAGACGCTCTAATAGATATATTAGGCGGTCTCCCGTATGGAGCTTCTGTTGACCAAATAGAAATGGCTGCTGAAGCTTGGTTAAAAAATTATCGCGCTGGTAATCTGCGCCCTTAGAAATCAGAGAATAGAGTGAAAATCACGAAAAGAAAACTGCTGAAGATTATTAGAGAGCAACTTGAGCTTGAAGTAATTCCTTTACAAGTTGACGTAGAATCTCCAAAAAAGATGGGTGATGGCGGACCAGCGAAAATGGTTAAAGCGCAACTGTTTCAAGTTGCAAAAGACGCCCAATCTTTAAATGATAAACTAAGTGAAGAAGATGAGCTTCCAGAGTGGGTGCAAAGTAAAGTTGCAGTAATGTCTGACAACATGAGCGCTGTGGCAGATTATCTTCAATATAAAATACACAAGCACGATAATAATGGTTAAAATATTTAATATATAGAGATATCAGGAGTATTCTCCGTGATTAACATCAACAAGGATTCAAAATGAAGATTACAAGAAGACAGCTTAGGAGACTTATTAGAGAGTCTTGCGGAGATGCTCCAGCAGTTGCCGAACCTGTTGCAGTTGAACTTGCACCAGCTGCACCTGTTTTAGAAAGCGCAACCCCAGAAGCAGATTTAATGATAGAAATGGAAGTGGCCAGTCGGGCACTTGAACAAGTAGTAGAGTCAGTTCAAAATGCTGCTCACTTATGCCAAGACTGTGTACCAGAAGTAGCAGCCCAAGCTCCACTCATGGAAGCAATGGTGTCTCAAGCGGTAGCACTTCAGGAAAGCTTAGAAGCCCAAGCAATGGTAGTTGCAGAGTCTGCTGAAGAAGATCTTCCAGTATTAGACGCAATAGCAGATGCTGCGGAAATGGTGGCGGATGTTGTAGATCCTATTGCTGAGAGAAGACAGTCTCGTAAGGGAGTAACAATGGGCTTTAGCGGTCCTGGTTTTGGTGGAAAATAATTATGAAAATTACTAAAAGACAACTTAGAAGAATTATTCGTGAAGAATCCCACGAATATGGTGGCGGTGCTCATGAGTATAAAAGAGATGACGGCCACAGAGCTGGCGACGTAGGTGGCCACTATAAAGACTATGAAGGGCACTGGGGCGGTGATGAGGGAGATGATTCCGAAACGCATCCAGGTCATAAAGATTATGAGGGTGACGATGTACACCACAAAGCTAAAGCAGCTGTTGCAGCAATCCAAGATCTTGCCAGTGCTGCCGGTGCAGATATAGAAATGGAAGTTGGAGATGATGATCTCGAACCCGGTGGGCAAGATCTAGGAGTAACAATGGAAAATAGACGTAGAAGAAGAGTCGCTAGACTTTCAGAAAGACAGCTTAGAAGAATCATTCGCGAAGAAAAGAGAAGACTTCGCGAAGACAGTATCGATGATGAGTTAGATAATCTTCACAAAAACATCGGAGATGATATAGACCACATCAAAGATCTTAAAGATGATATTCACGACGAAAGAGAAGAAGAGCACCGAGCTGAATTAGAAAAAGAACGCCATGAGGAATCTCTGCGAAGAGAAATCAGAAAAATGGTTAGAGAAGCTAGGCGCAGTAGAAGAAGAAGATAATTCTGTTGTAGGAAATTAAATGCTTAGTGAAAAAAAACTAATTCAAATTATTCGTGAAGAACTTGAAGCTGATAGTAAAAAGATCCCTACCGGCGATGTAGACGTTGCGAAAGGCCCTGAGTCTATCGAAGACGTAGAAGCTAGAGAAGGCGCTTGGGCTGGTGGAGATAATTTAGTTTTAGACGTAGACCAACCTAAAGCCTCCGGCGCGGAGAGTAATACTAAAGGGCAAGAAATAATGAAAATTACTGAAAGCTTAAACAAGGTTGTCTACGAACTAGAAAACGCTCAAAAAAGAGGGATCCCGCCGCAAGCTTTTACTTTACTTGAGTTATACAAGCTGCAAGATAAATTTAAGAAATAATTAGATGCCATTTAAGTCTGAAAAGCAGAGACGTTGGATGTGGGCTAATGATCCGGAGATGGCACGTAAGTGGACGGATGAAGAAAAAAAAGAAGCTCACCATGAAGAATCTGACTTGGAAGAAAAAGCATCAGAAGATTTTAAAAAATTATTTGATGTCGACAAACACTCAGTAAAAGAATCTCAACTTAGAAAAATTATTAGAGAAGCCATTGCATATTTAGCGTAAGGCCTTAGGAAAAACAATGAAAATTACTAAAAGACAACTTAAGAGAATTATACGTGAAGAAAGAGCTCGAGTTATACGAGAGCAAGATGTCAACCAGGGAGACAACCACGACCACCACTGGCCAAGAGTTGACTGGGATAATTCCGTTGGAGAACTAGTAGATTCTTGGGCTGACATGGAAATTAATTCTTTTGACTCTGGAGATCCATCAATGAATCCCACCGATGGAGATGCAACAGTTGCCGACAATAAAGCGTACTGGGCTGAGCAAGTCGAGTCTGCAATGCTTGATTTAGAGAATGAAGTTACTGTAGCTATTAGACAAGTAGTGCTAGCTAAAATGAAAGAAACTAGCGAAGCACTAATGAATGGTGATTACGCATAAAATATTCTAGATATTTTCTCTAAATAAACTATTTGTTATAATAGAGTTATGTTTAAAGAAGCAGTATCTAGAAATAAATTCTATTTAGGCCCTTTAGAGATTAGGGAATCGACTATTAAGGGAGCTGGATATGGTGTTTTTGCGACTGAAGATATTGGCAAAAATACTCTTATTGAAAGATGTAATATAATAAAGTTTGACAGGTGGCTCTTAAAGCTTTACAGAGATGAACGTCTAAGTAGACACCTCTTGGCAGATTATATTTTTAAGTGGCCAGGTGGTCATGAAGTAGCTTTAGCCCTCGGTTACGGAAGCATGTATAATCACGGTAATGAACCGAATGTGTTGTGGAGATATTGCACTCCAGATACTAGCTTGCATGATGATGGTCTTCATGTTTACGATAGCAAACTAGAAGCGCTGGAATTTTGGACTAAAAAAGCAGTCAAATCTGGAGAAGAACTAGTGACTAACTATGGTAGAACTAGCGAATTTGGAGGATCAGACGATTTTATTGGGGACTCGGATGTGATCGATAGAGTCGGCCGTGGAGATGGGGGTCTTGGAGACCTTTTCAAACGATAAACGCTCTACGTCTGTTAGAGTTTCTGTATGCACGGTTAATATTTCTCCAGTCTCTAAAAGATAAATAGCCCAGCCTTCTTCTGTTTCGTTGTCTTCATTAGATTCACCAATTGCTATAGAATCAGCTTCTACTTTGCATTTTTCTAACAATAGTACTATGCCTTGGTCTAGCCAAGTTTTAATTTCTCCTGCTTTCATTTTTTTCTTTTGTTTTTCCAATTGATGAATGCCCAGTACCCTTTTTCTGAAACTATGCTAGCTAAATAGCCCAGCCCGATAAAAAAAGCTACAGCTCCAACTATTTGTAGCATATCACTCATTTCAACTCCTTTATTTTATTATAACAAACCAAGTTTGATTTTTCATATTTTGCGTTACTCTGCGAGTATCTTATATTTATTAGAGGTACCGCGTGAAATATGTCTCTTGTCGAAGCTTTTAAAGAGGGCGACCTCGTGTTTATTGATAAACCAGATGCTGGTTCTCTTGGCCCTCTGTGTCCAATAAAAAACAGCGGAGTTGGTCTTATAGTTAAAATTAAACCAACTAGAGTATTCCCAGGCCCTAGGGAAGAAAATCTCTATACGATATTATTCGGTGGAGAAGTGCAAGATATTTTAAAAGAGAATATAAACAAAATCAGCGTTGATATTTAATCTATACAAAGGAGATTCTAATATGCTCATCAAGAAAAAAGAGCTGAGAACTATAATAAAGGAAGCTGCTAGTCTCATAAACGAAGGCCACGGTGCTCCTTGCCCCATATCTACAGCAAATCAACTGCACGCAGCCGGAGCTACAGAAGTAGATTTACAAAATTTTATCAATAGTTTAGTAGATCAATTTGCAAGAAGTAGAGAAGTTACCAGATCCGCTCCAGGATCATCACACGTCACCACGCCACAGCGCGGTGGCTTAATAAGAGGCTTTGGATTTTGATAGCTAAACAAAAAGAAGAAAAATTATCTCAACTTTATTCCTCATATAAAAAACTTCAGATGCTTTATGTCTCTAAAGACCTTCATCTAGAAGAAAAGAAACAGATTGGAATGGCTATTAAATCTATAAGAAAAGCAATACTTTCAATAAACAAATCGGATCGTTAAATGTCAAACAAATTATTTTTTCAATCAGAGCTTATACCAAAAGAATATAGAGATTGGTTTGAGACTCAATTTTTCAAAGCTTTACACGGCGGCAAGAATATTAGTATGGGCGGAAGTCCAATCGCAGCAGTAGAAAAAGTGGTCGATGAATTTAAAGATGAGAATGAAAAAATTAAAGAATCTCAAGTTGAAACTGAAGAAGACCCCAAAATAACTAAAGAGTAATTTTAGAATGAAGCTTCAAGAAAAAATATTAAGAGAATATGTCTCTTTTCTACTTGAGGCTCCCCTTGGTGTCGAACAACAAATTGGCTATGGAAAAAATTATCATACCGTGGACCCGCAGCCTATTACGTGGGAAGACTATCCGGGGTTGGAGTATAATATAGCAGTCGATCCGGATGGATCTGTATGGGCATCTGTGGAGGTCTTAGACTATCCAGAGATGTCAACGCCGGAAAGAAAATGGGCGGACGAAGCTACTGCCATGGCCTGGATAAGAAATGAGTATGATGCTCTTCATCGAAGATTAATGAACTCTAAATCCGAATAAGACTTCCCAGCTATATAAAAATTCAGATAATTCTTCGTGCGTAGAAGCTATTCCTATGTTATCATTATCCATGAGAGCAGAGTGGATTACTCCAATGATTTCAAATTCTTTGTTTAACACTGCGGCACCTGAACTTCCGCTCTGCGTTGGGATAGTGTATATATCATCTTTGCCGTAAAAAGTGTTTGCGATACCGGAATACAAACCTTCAAACACCGGTACAGCTCCAGGATACAAAAACCCTCCTGGCGCTGCGATAGCGTAAGCTTTTTCTCCAATAAGTGGAGGTTCAATAGATAGGTTTACTGGTTCTGTCCAAATTTCAGGAATTCTTAAAATGCACAGATCTTTATCTATGTCGTTAAAAACAACAATTGCTTCTCTTGAATACCCATTAAAGTCAACTATTCCATTTTCTATTATTACTTCATCATCATGATATGCTTCTAATATTTGTCTGTAGAATGGCGGAGTGCAAACATGATTTGCTGTTAAAACGTAGCTATTAGAATCGTCAACATAAAAAACTATTCCAGATCCCACTGCGCTAACGCTATTTAATTCGCCGTCGGAATTCAAAATTATGTCAGTTTCTATTTGGGCAAATGCGTCAACTGGTAAGTAGACTGGGTCGTGTTTTTTCAACCCTCTGATTTCTTGTCCATGAATCCATATTATTCCTGTCATCATGCAGAGCATGGTAAAAAATAGGAAACGGTATAGAGACTTCATAAAATTAAGTATCTGTTTTAAAATAAAAATTTAAGTATTCGTAATATCATATTCCCAGACGCAAGTCACGTTGACATTTCCGTGCGCGTTTGTTGGGTCTATGCTTACGCCGATTACGTCTCCTGGTCCAAAGTGAGTGACATTGGAAAAGGAAAAGGTATAAGTCGTATTCTGCTGAGTCATATTAACTGTCTCTGTTTCTTCTGCGGTAGAATTTATAACAGTGTTGCCATCTACATTTGCATGAATACCAACTGTGGTAGATCCCAGGCCTCCAGACTTACTTGATCTTAGTAATACTTTCGATAGCTTACCCTCGTAAGGCGCAATGCCCTGCGTAATCCAACTAGGGCTTGGTTGCTCAGATGTCCCGGCCCAAGGGATATACTCTTTTCCCGTTCCTGATCCATCATTGTATCGGTGATGAGTCATATGCAGCATTCTACCATAGATGTTTCCGTTAACTGTCATGCTTTGGTTTTCATCTATTGTGACCGCTGTAGATGGTGAGGTAGCACTTGTTTGAGTGGTCCTTATTACTACTTTTGTCGGATGAGAGGTTGTACTAATAGCTCCAGCTGCTTGTGCATAAATGTCAGCAAAGTTATCGTAGCTGTTTCCATCATAACCCAACATTCTAATCTGACCAACGAAGTCGCTGTTTTGAACTGCCGTCGGACTCGCACCTGAACCTCTTGATTTTGAGAGATCTAATTGAGATGCATCAGAAGAATCATCTGACTGGCTGATAGTCACCGCACCGTCGTTAATAGAGTCAGCATGAACGTGTAGCGTGACTTGGGGTGTTGAGGTTCCAATACCAACTTTCCCAGACCCAGTAACATACAACATGTGCGTGTTATTATCGCTTTCAACGCGAAAGTTGATCAACGATTCTGAACCTTCGTTTACCACAACTTCTGGAACGGTTCCACCTAACCTGAGCCCTTCCCGGACGACTCCTGCATCGTTTGATTTGAACACGATAAACTTATTTGTAGATTGATTTGTTATGACCAAGTTGTCAGAGTCATTAATTCCGATCTCAGCACGATCAGCATCGCTTTCACGAAAAGTAAGTTTAGGCTCAGTCCCGTTAATTGTTAGATCTGAACTAGGTGATTCTGTTCCAATTCCCACTCTACTAGTATCTGCATCTGTCATTAGAAGAGTGGCGCCACTGTTATCTTCGACGACAAAATCTATATTGTTACCGCCATCGTTAATAGTAACTTCATGCGGGGCAGATGCTTTTTCCTCCATTGTAACCATTGCAATGTTACCTGCCTTGAGGACTATCTTATCTTCAGTAAAGTTGATGTGCGTGTTAGTATCGCCCATGTGTCTAATGTACTGGCTAACTTCTATTTCTCCGTCTACTGATAGATTGGTACCGTTTAATAACTGAAGTTCTTCTGATTTAAGCCTTGCAGTTATAGTTTGTGATCCGGCTTTGACATTGGCAAATTCTAGAATACCATCTTCAGTTCCGTCAGAAGCATCGTCAATTTTTCCAGTTATCTTCACGTACACAACTTCTTGATCAGCATCATTTTCCCCGAGAAACTTAATCTGGCCAAGGTAGTCTGCGTCTGCTGGAGAAGAGCTGTTTCTTTTGAGTGTAAATACTGGGTTAGCAGTATCTCCCGCATCGGTTGCTTCTAATGTAAAAACAGGATTAGCGCTTGTGGCTGTAACCTTAAAAGTAGTATCATCCCACGTCAGGTTCGAACTAGCTCCAAAGTTTGAGCCGCCATCATTAAATTGAATCTCTGTATCCGACCCAGCCGGAGAACCACCGCCACCACCGCCGACTCCTAAGTTTCCAGGAGAGACTTGTTTTAAAGCAGAATCAGTAGCATCCCATATTAGAAGCCTGTCGTTAGTGGTATCAGTTGATGTTATCAAAGTTTGCCCAGAGATAGCTTCAGCGTTTAACTCGCCGGCCTTGATTGATCCAGAAGCTAAATCTGCAGAAGCAACTGTTTCGTCTCGGATTCCTTCGCCTGTTATAGTAGTTTTTCTTGACATTTGTACTCCAATTCTCTATTAAGTATTTGTGAAAAACTGTTATACTTTGGATAAAATATATGCATGGATACTTTACAATTTGAAAAATACTTTCCACACCCTCAAATTAGAGACGCTCAAGAAGAAGCAATAAATTTTGTTATAAACGCATTTTCTTCTGGTAAAAAGTACGTAATACTAGAAGCAGGTACAGGCGTCGGCAAGAGCGCTATTGGAATCGCTGTTTCTAGATACCTTTCAAACGAAGTAGATGTAGAAGACTCTTATAAGTGCGGAGGGTTATTTTTAACAACCCAAAAAATTCTTCAAGATCAATACATAAAAGATTATGCCGGGTCCAGTGGCTTAATGGAGACTATTAAATCGTCTTCAAATTATTCTTGCAAATATATGAGAAACAGTACATGTGCAGAAGGTTTAAGAGCGCTTAAAGCCGCAGATAAAAAGTCTCAATTTTTTAAGACATGTGCGTTTAGGTGTACCTATAAAAAAGCAAAAGAGAAATTCGTTGGGAGTAGTTATGGAATCACTAATTTTTCTTACTTTCTTGCAGAGACTCAATATGTTGGTAAAATCAAACCTCATCAACTTCTTGTAGTAGACGAAGCGCATAATTCAGAATTAGAGCTAAGCAAGTTTATTGAAATTGGAATTTCGAAACGATTCTGCGAGCGCGTGTTAAAAATCAATATGGCAGATTTTTCTAACCAAAAACAAGCTATTAACTGGGTAGAACAAGTTTATGAACCGCGGTTGTCTAATCACTTAAAGCATGTAGAAAAAATGCTAGAAAAATATGTAGGCTTAAAAGAAAAAATTAAAGAATTCGCTAATATTGCTAATAAGTTTGAAATGTTAGATAAGCATGCATGTAAACTTCGCAGATTTTTATCTCATTACTCTGAAGAAAATTGGGTTTTCAATTACGAAAAAGAAGGAGATAGGGCACGTTTAGAGTTTAAACCAGTAGACATTTCAGAATTTGCGCAAGAATATCTTTTAAAATATGGAAAGCAGGTTCTCATGATGTCTGCAACAATATTAAATAAAGACGCTTTTTGTGAATTACTGGGTATCAAAAAAGAAGAAGCTGCTTTTATTTCTATTCCTTCACCTTTCTCAAAAGACAATCGGCCGATTATTGTAAGCCCTATCGGAAAGATGAGCTCTAGCTCTATCGATCAAACTTTACCAAAATTAGCAAAAGCTATAGAACAAATAATAGACAATCACAGTGATGAAAAAGGAATAATTCATTGTCATTCTTATAAAATAGCTCGCTATCTAAAAAATAATATTAATTCTAAAAGATTTTTAATTCACGATTCTTCAAATAGGGATATGATTCTTGAGAAGCACATAAAATCTAAAAAGCCGACAATACTATTAAGTCCTTCTATGACAGAAGGAGTAGACCTTAAAGGCGAGATGAGCAGATTTCAAGTCTTGTGTAAGGTTCCATACCCATATTTGGGAGATAAGCTAGTAAAAAAGAAAATGAATAAATGGCGATGGTGGTATCCAATGCAGACCGCAAAAACAATAGTTCAATCTGTTGGCAGAAGTATTAGGAATCAAGATGATTTTGCTGTTACTTATATTTTAGACGCTGACTGGAATAATTTTTATAAAAGAAACTCTGCATATATGCCTGCAGATTTCACATCTTGCATTCTACAATAGGAAAAATAATGCCTGGATTAATCTACAAAAACATACATGAATTAAAAAAAGAGCTAGATAACTGGGGATATTCTAGCTTTACTATATCAGGTGGATTTGATCCCATTCATATCGGTCACATAAGATATATAACCGCTGCTGCTGAAAAAGCGCAAGTAGGAGAACCGTCTTCAAGTTTTTGGAACCCAGGTGTTTTAGTAGTTATAGTTAATAGTGACGGCTTTTTAAAAAGAAAAAAAGGATATTCCTTTATGCCAATAGAAGAACGAATGGAGATCATAGCTTCTGTAGAGGGCGTAGACTTTGTCACGACTTGGGATGATGGCACTCAAACAGTCTGTGGAGCTTTAGAAATATTAAAACCTAATTTTTTCCTAAAGGGCGGAGATAGATGTGATCCTGAAAGTGTACCTGAGTACGAAACTTGCGATAAAATAGGTTGTGAAGTGATGTTCGATATTGGCGGCAAAGAAAAAGCGCAGAGCTCTTCTGAGCTAGTAAGACAATATGAAAACATCAGAATCAAAAATCAAAAATAAGAAAACTTTAATTTTATTAAGAGAATTTATAAGGCTTCTAGAAAAAGAAGGGCAAGATATAGATTCAGTTAATATATTATCTCAATATGCTCACAAGGATCAAAAAAGAAGAACTGGTGAGCCATATTTTTTACACCCTCAAGAAGTTTCTCTTATTGTAAAGAAGTACTATCCCTCTAATCAAATTGCTTACTATTCAGCATTACTTCATGACGCGCTGGAAGATTCTATTGACCAAGGGAACTTTGAAGATGAAGATGAGCTGTTAGCCTTTATAATGGATTCTGTAGACGATGATGAAACAGGATCTAGAATTATAGAAGTAGTTAGCGTTTTAACTAAAACTAAAAATACACCATACGAATCTTATATGTCTGGTGTAATTATGGACCAAGACGCTCTTATCGTGAAGCTAGCAGATATGCTGCATAACCTCTCAGATAATCCTTCTGACAGACAAATGGTTAAATATGGAAAAGCTGTTCGAAGTATCTCAGATCAATTTCAGGGAAAACCAAGTTTCATAAATGGCGGTCACTGGAATGAGTTACTGGCAGCTATAAAATAAAAAGTGTCCCTGAAGATAAATTAAGTTTATTTCTAACGAAAAATTGACATAATTAAAGGTATGTCGGTATTCAAACATCATAAGTCTTCTGGAGATCGATCTGCTTCTGATAGATCTAGACATAAGAAGAAAATAGAAAAAGCTATCAAAGAAGGCATTCATAATATTGTTGCCGAAGAATCTATAATTGGGCAAGACGGCAAAAAGAAGTTTAAAATACCTGTTAGAGGAATCAAAGAGTACAGGTTTGTCTACGGAAATAACTCAAACAAAAAAGTTGGATCTGCACCTGGTAAAAATGTTAGAAAGGGACAGACCATTGGAGAAAATCAAAAAAAGAAGCAAGGGAAAGGTAATGGAAAGCCTGGCAATGAAAAAGGCGAAGAATACTATGAAGTAGAAATTTCTCTTGAAGAGTTAGCATCTTATCTTTTCGACAGCTTGCAGCTACCAGAACTAGAAAAGAAGCAGATGCAAAAACTGTTTTTTGAAAAACCCAAGAGGCACGGTTATAGAAACAAAGGCATTAGACCTCGTTTAGATAAAAAAGAAACTGTAAAGAGAAAGCTCCGTAGAAAAAATATGTCCAAGAGACATAAAGATCCAGAAGTTATCGAAGAAAATGACGAATTTGCTTTTAATGAAAGAGACTTAAGATATAAACATATTAAACAAAAGCTTAAGCAACACTCTAATGCGGTTATATTTTTCCTTATGGATATATCAGGATCGATGACTGATAATAAAAAATATCTCGCTAGAAGTTTTTTCTTCTTGTTATATCACTTTGTGAGATCTAAATATGAAAATACAGAATTGGTTTTCGTAGCTCACGACGTACAAGCTTATGAGTGCGGAGAAGACCAATTTTTTAAACGTGGGTCTGGTGGTGGAACCATGGTATCTTCAGGCACTGAAATGATACTAGAGATTATAAATAAAAGATTCCACCCCGACGCTTGGAATATCTATTTGTTTCAGTGCTCCGATGGCGACAACTGGCCGAGCGATAATGAAAAGCTGTCTGACCACATCATAAAACTTATATCTTTAGTTCAACTATATGGCTATTGCGAAATAGTGCCGAGCGACGATAGACTTCGCTGGGCTGATGATAGTAAGGGGCTTGGAGCAATGGTGTTTAGACCACTAAGCGGCTGGAATCTAAAAGTTGCCGATATAGGAAACCCAGAAGATATTTGGCCAGCGTTTAAAGCATTTTTCGGTGGGAGAGGTACAGATGTCTGATTGGTCTCTTAAAGATTTAGAAAAATGGGATGAGAAAATATGCGAGATTGCAAGATCGCATGGTCTAGATTGGTTTCCAATAGTTTACGAAACATGCGACTATTATGAAATGATCGGCCACATGTCATATCATGGTATGCCTTCTCACTACAATCATTGGTCTTATGGAAAGAGTTTTGAAAGAACTCACCAGATGTATAACCTTGGAATGGAAGGATTGCCGTACGAACTTATTATTAATTCTAATCCTTCTATTTCTTACTTGATGAGAGAAAATCCATTTTATCTGCAGATTCTTATTATGGCCCACTGTGTCGGCCATTCCGACTTTTTTAAAAATAACCGGACGTTCGAACTAACCAATCCAGAAAACATAGTTTCATCTTTAAGAAATGCTAAGAAGAGAATTCAATCTTACATAGAAGATCCAAGTATTGGAATAGAAGATGTTGAAAGGGTTATTGACGCTGCTCACACACTACAATTTCAAACCTATCGCTATCCGAAAAAATATGTTTCTAACAAAAAGAAAAAAGAAGAGCTTAAGATATTCTTGAAGTCACAAAGTGAAGCCGGCAAGAAGGTCGACTTTTCAGTGCTAGATAATACCCCACTTAAACCAGAATATGATATACTTGGTTTTTTACTAGAGCACGCAGAAAATTTAGAAGAATGGGAAAGAGATATATTAGAAATAGTAAAATTAGAATCTAACTATTTTTTGCCCCAGATCAAGACTAAGATAATGAATGAGGGTTGGGCTAGCTACTGGCATTACACGATACTGCATGAATTAGACTTACCACAAAAATTTCATATACCATTTTTAAAAAGTCACAACCAAGTAATTAGGCCGCATATTGGAGCAATCAATCCGTATCACTTAGGGTTTGAAATGTTTCAGAAAATAAAAGAGAGACAAGGAATAGAAGAATGTTTTCTTGCGAGAGAAGTTCATCATGATGAATCTTTCATAAGACAATATTTAACAGAAGAAGACTGTCGTGATTTAAATTTATTTTCTTATGCTCAGTTTAATGATAAAATTAAAATAACTGAAGTGTCTGATGTAGAGGGCTGGAAAATAGTTAGAAAAGATTTAATAAAAAGAACAGGAACTAACAGCATACCAGTAGTGTATGTAGACTCAGTAGACATAGGCAACGTATTAGTCTTGCATCATGAGCATGATGGAAGAGATTTAGAAATCGATCATGCAGAAAAAGTAGTAGATCATATTAGTGTTTTATGGAAAAATCCAGTAAAACTGTTAACAATAATAGAAGATGAACCGTTTGAGATTTAAAGTAAGAGGGTACCATGGCGAAAAATAAAGATAAAGATTTTCTTAAGTTAATCGAAACTCAGAGAAGTGCTAAAAAAGAAGAACGTTTTAATGGAACTTTTTTAGAGTATCTAGAATTAGTAGAAAAGAATCCCAATATTGTAGACCACGCACACAAAAAGCTGTGCGATACAATAGAGAGCTTTGGTGTTCATGTTCTTTCTGATGAAGATCCTAGAAAGAGAAAGATTTTCGACGGTGAAAATATAAAAATTTATGATTACTTTGCCAGTGAATTTTTTGGAATGGAAAAAGTTCTTTCGAAGTTGATGCGTTTCTTAAAATCAGCCGCGTTGAAAGGCGAAGAAAGTAGACAAGTGCTGCTTTTAATGGGTCCGGTTGGAGCTGGTAAATCTGCACTAACTGAACACATAAAAAGCGCTATGGAACATGCTCCAGATTTTTATCATCTTGCTAGTGACCCTCAAAGAGGAGAGCCCTTACAGTTGGTGCCAAGATCTTTACGCTCTAAATTTGAAGAGCTTTTAGACGTTAAGATTGATGGTGATATCAGCCCAGTTGCAAGATACAAGCTTCTAGAAGAACATGGGGGTAAATATGAACAGTTCCCCGTAGTTCAATCTTCTTACTCACAAAGAGGTCGGAGGGGAATTGCTTCTGTTCCACCAATGGATGCGAACTCACAAGATGTATCAGTGCTTATCGGCTCAGAAGATATTTCTAAACTAGACAAATACTCTGAAGATGATCCAAGAATATTATCACTTAATGGTGCATTCAATGTTGGGAACAGAGGAATTGTAGAGTTAGTAGAGGTCTTCAAGAATGAAATTGAATTCTTACATACGATTATTACTGCAACGCAAGAAAAGAGAGTTCCAGCGCCAGGTAAACACGACATGCTCCATTTCGATGGAGTTATTCTTGCACACTGCAACGAAGCCGAGTGGAATAGATTTAGATCCGAACATACAAACGAAGCTATCTTAGATAGAATTGTTAAGATTAATGTTCCATACGTCTTAGAGCTCAATAAAGAAATTAAGATTTACGAGAAGATTCTCGGAAGATCAGACTTTAAAGCACACTTAGCGCCACATACAATTAGAATTGCTTCAATGTTTTCTATTATGTCTCGCCTTAAACCATCTCAAAAATGTGACTTGATTACAAAGATGAAAATATACAATGGTGAAGAAGTTATTGAGAAGGGCAGAGTTAAAAAAATAGATATCAGAGATCTAAGAGAAGAATCTAGAAACGAAGGAATGAAAGGAATTTCTACTCGATTCATAATGAAGTGCATCGATGCTGCTCTTACTGACTCAGATTCAGATTATATTACACCTATATCAGTTATAGAGTCTATCAAAAAGCAAGTTAACGAGCAGCTTATAGATGAAGACTTTAGAGAAAGATGCCAAGAAATAATCAGCGGAATAGTAAGAGAAGAGTATCTTAAGATTTTAGAAAACGAAATAGCAAAAGCTTTTGTCAATGCTTACGAAGAACAAGCTCAGGCTTTATTTGACACTTATCTAGATAATGCAGAAGCACATACGACTAGAGCAAAAATAAAAGATCGTATAACAAAAGAAGAAAGAGAGCCAGACGAACAATTTATGAGAGCTATAGAAGAGCAAATTGGAATTACTGGATCTTCTCGTGATGGGTTTAGATCAGACGTAACGGCATACATGTTTGCGAAAATGAGGAGAGGGGAAAAAGTAAACTACACCTCTTACGAACCTCTAAAAGAAGCCATTGAAAGCTATCTCATAGCTTCAGTAAAAGACATGGCCAGGATTGTTACTAAGTCTAAAACAAGAGATGACGAACAGCAGAAAAAATACGGCGATATGATTAACACAATGGTAGAAGAATATGGATATACTCCTGATTCTGCAGAAGAAGTTTTAACTTACGCTAGTAACAATCTGTGGCGAGATAGCTGATGTACATCTGATATCTCTTGATTATCTTTAAAAGAGAGGTGTTTATGAACAACAAAATAACATTCGGCATGCCTGAAATATTTGTTTGCGGCAGTTTCTTTATGTTGGTTAGTGGATTAGTTTGGCAAGGATGGGCATTTTTAGCCTTAGGCTTATTTGGTTCATTTCTAAGATTCAGTCTAGAATTTCAAAAAGCCAAAGCTATTCAAGATAAGCAAAAAGAAGTCATTGACAATGTTGAAGATCTTGGTCGTCAATTTATAGATATGGCAACTATGTTCGGAAATAAAAATAATGGAAAAATGCACTGATCCTTATCTGGTAAGATCAATAAGCAATATCCTTTCTGTTTCTAAAAAAGACATTAAAGACTTAGCAGTAAAGACTAAAAACTTATCTAAGGGTAAGGTGGAATTTTTTTTAGAAGATATTCCTGCTAAAAGTTTGTGGATAGATGGTCTAAGGCTACTAGTTGAAAGCGATCTTGAAAAAGATGGAAAGATATTAAAAGACTGTATTCTAGAGGGGTTTTGCTCTGTAGAGCACGCGTATTCAGGATCAGGATACTTTTATTTACTCGCAGTGTTGCAAGGTCTTTTATATGATACAGATGAATTAGAGTCTTTAAAACAACTTGGCAGAATTACAGCAAGAGCCAACACCGAGCAGCTTCAAGAAAGCTTAAACATAGAAGGCCCCTTCATTAATAAGTTCGTAGATTTCTGTATAAATAAAGCAGGGTTTTCTTCTTCATTTTCAGTAAAAGAAACCAGCGCTTTCAATTCTAAGTTTTTAATTTCTTCTTCTTATAATTTTCCAATTGTTGCACTACCAGAATTTTTATACAGCGTAAACCTTCAGTCTATATCTTCTTTTGACTCAAGAGTAGTTGTTTATGACGGTGTAATTGAAACCGTCGGTGAAATTCATCATATGCTAACTTATTTTTCTGAAAATAATATAGAATTATTTTTAGTAGCTAGAGGCTTTAGCAATGATGTAATCAATACTTTAGCAGTAAACTATAAAAGAAAAAGCTTGAGAATAGTCCCTGCGAAATTAAATTTTTCTATAGAGAGCATAAACACTTTAAAAGATTTTTCTGTTGCTTGTGGGTCTCCATTAATAAATGGCTTATCAGGCGAAACTTTATCAAGCTATGATTTTTCTAAATTAGAAACAGTTCATCATATAGAGTTTAATAGAAACAACTGTAACGTAAGAAATCCAAAGACACATAAAAATGTTTCTGTGCTCTTGAAACATATCAATAAAAAAATTTACGAAACTAACGTAGAAGAGAAAAAAGACATACTTCAAACCAGAAGTAATTGTCTAAGAGGAAGAAAAACAACCATTTATTTAGGCTCACATTTGCGTAGTTCTAGAGGCATTACTAAAGATAGGCTATTGACCCTAATTGGAATAATGAATACGATAAGCAGGCATGGAATAATTAATTTAAAAGATGTTGGAGACACAAATTTGAAAAATACTAAGATGATTGTAAATTTTTTGCAGAGTATTGATTTTAGTTCTGTGCCTGCTTCGTCGTTTATACATGGCGTTTTAAATGGTTTTAAAACTGCAAGTCAAATAAAAAATGGAAGTTACGCGCTTTTATTGGATGATAAATGATAATTCCAAAACAGGCTAACTGGTTTTCTGGTAGCGGAAACCCATACACACTATCTCAAGTATACGATGAAGTTATCAACTCAGGACCAGATACAGAAATTCATGTAGGTACTGACTCTGATCCTGGAGCTCATAGAATAGCTTTTGTTACTGGAATAGTAATAAGAACACCTGGCAACGGTGCAAATTATTTTTGGTGCCGTAGATATGTAGACTCAAAAGTATTTTTTAATTTAGGCCATCGGCTAGAAGTAGAAATCGGAGATTCTATAATAGTGGCAGACCTCTTAAGAAAGAATACTGGAAGAGAAGAAATAACAATACACGCAGATTGCAGCAGCGATCCTAAAAATGCTAGTTTTGAATTTTTAAGTAGAATAACTAGCTATGCAAAAGGAATGGGGTTTAAAACAATTGCTAAGCCAGATAGTTGGGCTGCAAGTTCTGTTGCCGACAAACACGCGAAGGCTATATAGTTTACCTCTTTGACTGTATGAATACATTAGATCTAGGAGGGTATGAACATGCCAAGAGCAAGAAAATCTACCACTGTTACAGTCCAAGAAGATACTTCGCCTAAGATTACAGAAGGTCAAATCGGAAGGTTAGCTAGAGACATATTAGATCTACACGGGCAACAATTAAAAGAAGAATTAGTTTCAAATTCTTCTCACTATAGCTTGAATAATGATCAAGTCAAAGAAGTTTGTAAAGCCATAGATGCAATGACCACTAAGTCTAAAGATGCTGCTTTAAGACAAGTAATTTCTACTTTTAAATCTTAAAATGTACGGGATTAGGCACTTAATAAGCTGTAGGTGTATATTGCCTCAGTTTAAAAAAATCAGTAATCCCGTATTTCATAAATTTGTTGTATTTTCTGTTGTAGATGATGAAGATAAAGTCAAAGAATCTTATGCACAGTGTAATAATTGTGGAATTATCCATAAAGTTACAGACATGTGCAAGTCGACTATTGTGAAAGGAAAAGAGCAGCTAGCTAGTATACCGAATCTTTCAGATATTAAGTTAGAAATTCCTGAATCGTTATCAGATTTACTTACATCTTACAACGCGGACATAACCGTTTGGCAGCATGCGCAATTTATTTTGCGGCATCAAAAATGGGGGACTAAGATTATAATTCAGAGAGAAGAAAATGAAGAAGATGTTAGCGGTAAAATACTAATATTCGTGGGTCCTCGCCAGTTTAGAATGGAAAGTTTTCAAGAGAGCAGATAATGAAAAATAAAATATATGGATCAACACCAGAAGAACAGAAGCTAGAATCAGCAATAGAAGCTAGAGAGATCTCTCAAACCATTATGCAGCACGGAGTTACCCAATATCAAATTGCAAAAATAATATATTTACTATCTCTCGAGCTAGAGGATAGAAATGTTCTTTCTGATGTATCTAAGGCAATAATGCCTTTACTAAACGAAGAAAATAATAAAGATTCTAATATCATCATTTCTTAAAGGAGAAGAAGATGGCTAATAACGAAATTTTAGAAAAGTGGAGAGAGCTTAAAGTCTTAGTGGAAAGTCTAGAATTAGATGTACACAAACACGCTAACGGTAATTCTTCTGCTGGTGTAAGAGCTAGAAGAGGGTTAAGACTACTAAAAGGCGAGACGGCAAGTTTGGTTAAACTTTCTTTATCACACGAGAAAGAAAAGAAATCTTGACTTATTCTTAGGGCCCGAAACGGCTTCGACGGGGTAGGAGAGAACGAGAGTGCAGGTGGTCACACGAAATAGCGGACCTTAAACGCGGTTTCAAAACTTTAATTGCCAATAACAATTATCACTTCGAATCTGCCCGCTTAGCGGCTTAATCGGTGGGGTTGCTTAAGACCTTATTACCCAATTTAAGATAGCAGGTAGAGATCCTGCGAAATAAAAAAATCAGAACGGTTTCCTGGAAACAGGCGGGGCGCAACAGGTTGATAAGCGCAGGGTTAATCAACTACCTTTTCTAATTTGTGATAGTAAATTAGACAAACCTGTGAATGACTTGACTTTGAAGCTATTGCGGACGCGGGTTCGACTCCCGCCGGGTCCACCATTTATAAAATGTGAAAATATGCTACAATAGAATTATGATTCCAAACCTTCCTAGAAAACAAGTGCAGCTTTTAAGCTTTTTGTTATTTGCAGCTGGAGCGCTTGTTATTATTGCCGGCGGGTGGCAGAACGAAGCTGCCCGGTCTGTAGGGATAACGCTGATGGCGGGATCTATATGGTTTATCATGATGGCTGAGTCTGTTCTTCTTGGGAAGGTCCAGACAGAAATGACTCGTGCGCTAGAATCATTTAGAAAGAAGCAAGAAGTTGAAATTCAAGACCTCCTCTATTTTCTTAGGCAATCTCGAATAGCAGCGTCACCACTCGAATCTATAGACGGAGCCAAAAAACTGTGTAGCACTATCCATTATCCGGCGATGGTTTTAACAATAAGCCATCAAATCATTAAAGCTAATGAAAAAATGCACAATCTCGTCGGGTGGGGTGAGGGCGAATTAAATGGAAAACCAGCCCATTTCATTAACGATCTAGTTGTAATGTCGAAGATTGGTGAGCGTTGCGCAATGCCTGAGCATGTAGACAAAAAAGCTATGATAACTCAATATGTTTACGTACACAGATCTGGAAAAAAAATATTCGGCCAGATGGATGCAGCAAAAATTGGTGATGACGGATACTTTGTCGTGTTCCACCCTTCGAAAGACTGTGTTATTTCTTATGATGAAATTAGAAAAATGTCAATGCAAAAAGAAAACGACACTTATGATTCTGCCATAGCGGAATTTAAAAAATTATGATAGATGGAAGACTATAATAAAGAAGACCGAATTATGATAGCCGCTGTAGCTTCTGCAGTGGCTAGGGCTATACTCTATATTGGTTTATGTATTACTTTAGGCATATTACTTTCTAAGTGTTCAGTTAACTCTGAGACCATTGTTCAGTGTGAAGAATCATGTGGGACAGATGGTATAAAAGAAGTTACTTCTTGGAGTTGTAAGTGTGGAGACAAAGAAGCAATGTCTGAGTCTCCTTGGGTATTGCCCAGGTAGCCAATAATTTATCTTTCTTATATTTAAACATAGAAAAGTGCATAATTAAGGGTGGAATGTGGCCTCTCGAACAAATAATCTCTTCGGAAGAGAGACTAAAAAAGAAAAAAAGAAAAAGAAGGATGTGACTATGCCAATAGATCCAAAAGAAGAAAACCAAGAAGAACAAGTAGACGACACCTATATCAATGCTCCAGATGCTGGAGATGATTTTGATTTTGTCATGGCTTATGATGATGATCCAGCTGAAGCTGATGAAAGACTGCTTCCTGATAACTCTGTTAGATCTGCTATATCTTGCGGGTTTATTGGAGTAGGCGGTGGCGGTGGAAAGCTAGCAAAAGCTTTCTTAGATCTTGGGTTCAATAAAACTATTTTAGTTAACACTACTCAGAAAGATCAACCTGGCGGATTAGACCCTTCTCATTTTGTCTTGGTTCCAGGCGCAGACGGAGTAGGAAAAGATATTACTCTTGGTAAAAAAGTCCTTCAAGAAAATAGTGCTTTTGTTGAAGACGCAGTTCGAACTAGACTTGGACAAGTAGACTGGCTTTTTGTCTGCGCTGGAGGAGGGGGAGGTACCGGAAGTGCTAGCCATGAGCTGCACGGATCTCTTAGCCGTTATCTGTCTTCTATAGAGTCTAGCGGAAAGGTTGTCTACATAGTAACAAAGCCCACTGCACAAGAGATGCTAAATCCAACTATATCTAAAAATTACAAGTCTCTTATCGAAGATGTTAAAACCGTTCCCCACATTATTATTGATAATGAAAAACAGCTACAGTTGTTAAGAGGAAAGGTCGGAATGATGAACATGTTCCCTGCAGCTAATAAGAATTTTGCCAAACTATTGTCGCAAGTTTTAAAATTAGCTGATGAACACACTGACATCCAAACTTTTGACACTAAAGATCTAGAAAAATGTCTAAGTACCGATGGTAGAATAGTAGTCGGCAGTACTGTAGTAAGAGACGTTACTAGAAATGATCTTGGATCTCTAGTATATCAAGGTTGCTTAAGATCATCTCCATGTCCAAAACCTACAGGAAACGCAGCTACCGGAACGCTACTGCTAGTTGTAGATGGTCACATGGCTTCTGATCCGGATGTAAGTAGAAGACTAGAGTCTGCTTTTTCTTATGTTGGAGGAAGAGCTAGCACGTTGTTCTCTGGGGTCTATGTGAAAGAGGGAATTCCAGGCCTCATTGCAATAACAATACTTGGTGGACTATAAAATGAAGATAAGATTTATAGAAGCTTTAAAAGCTAAAATGTCTACTAATGTTATAGAAGTCGAGTTAGAAGAAGAAGAGGAAATCACTGACGAAATCATAAAATCTTTGTATGAATTAAAAAATGCTTATGATTTGCCTACTGAAGAAGTAGAATATGCGGTGGCTTCTAGAAATATAAAGACTCACAATTGATTTAAAATAGAAAGATTTTTTAGTTTTTGAAATATAGATTTTTCTATTTGGCAGATTCTCATTCTTGTCACGCTAAAAATATCTCCAATCTCTTGGAGAGTATGCGGACCTTTTTTAGACGCTATTATGGTACAATTTTGATTCTCTTTAGACGCTATCCAGTATTTGCAGGATGACTTCTTACAATTAAAAATGTGTCTTTCACATTCTTCAAAGCATATTTTATTTTTATTTTCTGGCATTCATGAATTCCCTAGTGTCATATTTATATTAACAAACATAATAACGGGTTTGAAATATGTACAGAGGAAATATTATATGAGTACTAGAAAAATGTTAGTGATCGACACCAGCGTTTTGCTTTATGACATGAAATCCATTCATTCTTTTCCTGGAAATGATGTTGTAATACCGTTAATAGTTTTAGATGAACTAGATAGGTTTAAAGAAAAACCTGGTCTTTTAGGTGAATCTGCCAGATATGTTAATAGATTCTTAGATAACCTCAGAGAACACGGAAAGCTTGACCAAGGTATTACCATACCAGAATCGGACCAAACAATCAGAGTGGCGCTGAAGACTCCCAGATATGACATGCTGAATGATTGGGATCAAGACAAAGGTGATAATAGAATAATTTCTATAGCCCTTGGTTTAAAAGACGAAAATAACAACGAAGATGTGGTGGTCAAAGTAGTCACTAAAGACATTAACCTTAGGGTTAAATGTGACGCTTTAGGAATCCACGCAGAAGATTATTTTGCTGACCATATCGATATCGAAACAGAAGGAGAATATAAAGGCTGGAGAGAAATAGCTTTAATGCCTGAACAAATAGACGATTTTTATTCTTCTAGTTTTGATGTTCCAAAAGATTTAAGTTTAATAGAAAATGAATTTATAGTAGCAAAAGCTGGAAGCAGTTCTTTCATAGCTTTACATAAAGACGGAAAATTTAATAAACTAAATTCTAAAATAGAGTCAATATCTAAAATAGAACCAAAAAACAAAGAACAAAAGTTCGCCATTGAATCTTTATTACGAGAAGATATCCCGCTTGTGACCCTTACAGGGCTGGCTGGATCTGGAAAAACATTCTTAACTTTAATGGCCGCGCTTGAAGCTAGAAATAGAGGAGATTATTCTAGAATAGTTTTTACTCGCTCTCTACAAAGCGTTGGAAAAGATATGGGATACTTACCTGGAGACTTAAAAGAAAAAATGGCTCCTTGGCTAGCCCCTATAGTAGATAACTTTAGACACGTTTTTAAAGATGTCACATATTTCGATATGATGATAGAGCGAGGCGAAATAGAGATCGCTCCTTTATCTTACATACGGGGACGGACTTTTAATGATAGTTTTGTTATTGTAGATGAAGCTCAAAATGCAACAATTCATGAGCTTAAAACTATTATAACAAGAATAGGAACAAATTCTAAAGTGGTTCTTTTAGGAGATACAGACCAAATAGATACTCCATACATTGGAAAAAATTCTAACGGTCTTAGCATTGTAATTAATAAATTTAAAAAGAGCCCGCTTCATGCTCACGTTCATCTTGCAAGAGGTCAGAGATCAGAACTTGCATCTGCAGCCTCTAAAATTCTATAAATGTAATAGTTATTAACTGGGAAATAAATAAATGGCCAGAATCATAAATAAAAATCAACGTCGCAAAGTCTATCCTAGAGTTAGAAAAAGGCCGGTGTATGAAGATTGTGGTGGTGGTGGTGTTGATGTAGAAACTGCTATTTTAACTTTTGCTGGAGAGAGTTCTGTAACTTATAGTTTCGTAAAAAGCTACCCCACATATTATCCAGCCGTTACGGTTGTTGCGGCAGGCAGTGACAACAACATCAATTTATTTATTTCAAGTATCGATACAACTACAGTCACAATAAGTGCTAGCCAGCCATTTCATGGTACTGCACACTTGGTCGCTGTAGAGAGGTCAATATGATAGTTGAGGGTTCGGTAATTTCTTTTGCTGGAGAATCAAGCAAAATTCATGTCTTTGCAAAAACCCACAGCTCCTCACCGGTTGTGAGTTTAACGGCTGAAGGTTCTATAGCTGATGTGAATCTTTATGTTTCGAGTGTTAGTGTAGACCAAGTTACTATTGAAGCTAGTGAAGACTTCACAGGAAATGTTCATCTTCATGCTTGGTCTTCATAATTTTAAAGACATGTATCATATTTACTTAACAGATTAGTAAGGTAATAAAATGGCATCCGATTTTAGAGCAGAAAGAACAAGAACAAACAGTATTATTTCTAGCGGCAGTTCACCAACGACTAAGCCGTTATTTTCGCTTTATCACTCCACTTCTGCGACTAACTTTACTGGTGGCACAGCCACTGGACTTTTTGATGGTGTTGGTACTGATGTATACTCATTCTTTTCAGGATCTAAAGACCATAAAAATGTTTTAGGTTCTCGCGGGGTGACGCTATTTGGTGGAGATGTTGTAATATCTGGTACTCTTTACGCAGATAAACAAGTAATAGAAATAGACGAAACAGTAACTGGAAGCCTTACCGTTTCTGGCTCTCTTGTAGTTTCTCAAAGTATAGAAGCCGGCCAACACTTACACATAAATTCTTCTGGTGGCCCTTTTGGATACGCAAACTTTGGATCGGTAGCTTTGGCTTCTGGTTATGGTTTTAGAGCTGCTGGTGGTACGATGCAGTTCAAGAATACTGGCGGCGCATGGACCGCTATAGGAACTGGTACCGGAGGAAGCTCACTTTGGATGACAGGATCTGCCGGAGCAGTGACCGGTGGTGGAACATTACTCAACTGGGTATCTACTACTGGATCGATAGCAGTATCAGGATCTTATTTAGACCTTCACGGCTATATTCGAGAAATCGGTTACCAGACTACTAACTATCATAGGTTTAATAATAACGGGCAGAGCTTTAACGCTGAGGGTGTGAGTATGATGGAACTATCATCACTCAGCGGTCAGAAGTTGATTCTGATAAATGCAGCTAACGCGAATGTTGATTTTCGTGTAGATTCTGCAAATAGAGACAAAGCCTTTTATGTCGATGCTGATTTAGACAGAGTTTCTATACTTTCTGGAGCTTTGAATACTGATGGAGAAGGCATTGATATTGCGTTCTTCGTATCTGGATCTAAGGGTGGAAAAGACGGAAAAGATCGAGGAGTCTCTCTCTTCGGCGGCGACTTAGTAACTTCAGGAACAGTTATTTCTAGAGGTGCTAACGGCGGCGCAATTACTGGTTCTATAACCAGAACTTCCGATGGTAAATCTTATATTGCCGCCGGCGCAAATATTACTATTACTTCTGGATCAGATGGACAGATATTAATTGCAGGCGCAGCAGGTGCAGCTCCTGAATGGACAGATGGCGGTGGCTTGACCGGTCCTCTTTACCCAGCCGGAAACAGTGGTGTACAAAATGTCGTTATTGGCGGTACAGGTTTAGCTAGCGCAGACATATTGCTTGGTAGCGCTGGGTCTGCAGAGTTTAACAAACAAGCTGGCGCCGGACAAGAATTTGTAGTTAGTACAGTTGGTAGAGGTTCTGCCATTCACGTTAAATCTTCGGATAATACCGTAGATATTCTATCCGGATCTGGGGTCACTGGTGGAGATGGCGCAGATGTTGCATTCTTCGTATCTGGCTCTGTTTCAGGTAAAGACGGAAAAGATCGAGGAGTAGCAGTATTTGCAGGAGATCTATTAACTTCAGGAGTGCTCTACATAGAGGGAAGCAGAGACTACCAAGGCGCGACATCAGCTGCCATAGTTTTAAATGACACACTTCACAGTCGAATAGTCTGGAACTCAGAATCTGATTCTAATACTCCAGATGCACAAATCTGGGAGCAGAACGGAGATCTATATTTAAGCGCTTCAGATGAAATTGAATTGCAAAGCAACACTGCAACTTCCATCACCGGTTATGGTGATGTAAGGTATGTAGCATTTTCCAGAACAGGCGGCACTCAAAGAAAAGCTATGTTCAATCCTTCGCGAAACGACGTTGACTTTGAGATTGCAAATTCTACAAACTATTACGCCTTTAAGGTGGACGCTGCGGAAAACTGGATAAGCATTGATAAATTATCTTCTGAACCAATACCAGGTGTAGATGTTAATTTCTTCGTCTCTGGCTCTACAACTGGAAAAGACGGAGCTGAACGTTCAGTATCTGTATTTGGCGGAGATTTAGTAACATCTGGTGTACTCTACGTAGAAGGAAATAGAGATTATCAAGGTGCAACATCTGCAGCTATTGTTTTAAACAGTGCTTTGCACAGTCGAATAGTCTGGAATTCAGAATCTGACTCCAACACTCCAGATGCACAAATTTGGGAACAGGGCGGAAGTTTATACTTAAGCTCTTCAGATAATCTTTGGCTAGAGGCTAAAGATGCAATTCTGTTTGATGGCAATGGCGACAAGCGTTTCTTATCAATGGACTCAGTCGGCAGTCAGTGGGGAAGTTATTTCAACATACAAAACAATGATCTAGATTTTAGAATTGGCAATACGACGCACGACAGAGCCTTTACTGTAGACGCTGCAGAAGGAACTGTAAATATTGATAGGAAAATTTCTGACGCGATCCCAGGCTCTGACGTTAACTTCTTCGTATCTGGATCGACCAAGGCAAGAGGTACTTCGACTAGGGGGGTTTCAGTATTCGGCGGAGACCTAATAATATCAGGTACTCTTTATGCTGATCGTCAAGTAATTGAGGTAGATGAAGCAGTAACAGGAAGCCTCAGTGTATCTGGCTCTCTAGTAGTTTCTCAAAGCGCAACAGTCAACGATACAGTCACAGCATTGCTTGGTTTCTCTGGTTCACTTACTAGATTAACAGATGCAAGATCTTATATTGCCGCTGGAAGCAACATTACAGTTGCTTCTTCTTCAAATGGCCAAATTGTTATCAGCTCTACAGCTGGTGGAACAATGTCTAGCTTCGGCCTTGTTGGAGACACTGGTAGTGCTCAATCCATTACAAATGGAAACAATTTAACGATTGCCGGTGGCACCGGTCTAATAACCACTGCTAGCGCCACGGACACCCTAACTATAGACTTAGATTACAATGGTACAGACAACTTTATAGATGCAGCTCCGAACTTAGAGGGCACCTCAATTAACGCTTCTGATAGTATAGTCTATCACGACCATACCGATGATAACGTTAAGAAAGGCCGGGTATCAGACTTACCATTCGCTTCTTCAGATACTACTTACACAGCTGGAGACGGCCTAGACCTTTCAGGAACTACATTTAGTACTGACTTAAAGAATGATGGCGGTCTTAAGATTGACTCTACTGAATTAGCGATAGACAATAACATTGTCGCCACCGTTTCTGGAACTTCATTCACCGGTGGAGTTAGAATAAGTTCTACTAATAATATTGCACCTCCAGTGCTTGGACTATTTGTTCAAGGAACAATATCTGGATCTATTCACGAAACGCATGAAGGAAAATCTTACTTAGTTGCCGGTACCAACGTAACAATAGCTTCGTCCTCCAACGGTCAAGTAACAATTAGCTCTACCGCTGGTGGAACGGTTGATGGATCGGGAGTAGCAAATAGGGTCGCATATTGGTCTGACTCAGATACATTGACATCAGATGCTGACTTAACATTCGACGGAACCGACTTAGGTGTCGGTAACAAGATATTCCACGTAGGCGACGACAACACATTCATTTATTTTAACGATGATGACATAAATATCTCAGTCGGTGGCGTCAACATGGTTGACTTTACTGAGAACGCTGGATCGCAAGACGAAATAACTTTTAATGAAGCTGGTGCAGATCTTGACTTTAGAGTTGAATCAGATGATAATCCCCACATGTTCTTTATCAATGCAAACGATAATAGAATCAGCATCGGTACTCAAGGAAATACTCCTGAAACTGTCGTTCATATTAAAGACACCTCTCCTGAAGTTAGAATACAGAGAGCCTTAAACGGACAGGACTCTACAATTAGTTTTGCTGGAGCAGCTGGAGTTCGTGGAAGCATGACCGGCCTCCAAGGCGGAACCAACGATATAGTTTTTGACACTTTTAACAGCACTACGCTGGAAGAAATAGCTAGATTTGGTGGCTTATATACCGGTGGTCCTTCCGGAAGACAAGTTATATTATTGTCCGGATCTACTATGCATGCTGGAGCAATGCAGCCTAGAGAAGCTTCTGATATCGCGTTCTTCGTGTCCGGTGCAATTAGCTCTAGAGGTTCTTCTACTTTAGGGGCCTCAGTATTTGGTGGCGATAATGTAATATCAGGAAGCTTAACAGTTCTTAACTCCGGAGTTGGTGGTGGTACTATATCTGGTTCTATTCACGAGACCGAAGATGGAATATCATATCTAATCGCAGGCACCAACGTCAGTATAGTATCTGCCTCAAATGGCCAGGTAACAATTTCTAGCACTGCCGGTGGTAGCGAATGGACGGATGGTGGATCATTCTTATACCCAACCGACAACTCTGGTGTAGAACATGTAGTTATCGGTGGAAACTCTTTAGTCAATGCTGATATCTTACTTGGAAGTGCAGGCGGCGCTGAATTTAACAAACAGCGCGCTGCAGCTTCTGATTTTACTGTTTCTACTCAAGATGACCAATACGCTCTCGTAGTTGATGGCGGCACTAATCAAGTCTGCATACACGATCCTGGGAATGCTACCCCTGGCAACTATGCAGGAGGGGAAGCTTCGTTCTATGTCTCAGGCGCAATAGGACTTTCTGGAGCTGGAGCTGGAAAAGCTATTTTTGGCGGTGACGCAGTCATAAGTGGTACTCTCCACATAAAAGGAAATTATAACTCAAGTGGACCAAGCTCCGACGAAACCAGCTTAAGGCTTGATCATGGAATTGCTTTTGACGACGGAGACTCTTGGATATATGAGAACGGAGATGACTTATGGCTAGTAGGAAAAGTCGATACTAACTTAAGCGCTTCAGATGATATATTCATTGGATCTGGCGATACAACTTGTCTTACTACTGGTGGAAGCTTCTTAGCTAAGTCTGGTGGTGAATTAACAAATGGGTTCTTTATAACTGGTACCGACACTTGGATGCACGTTTCAGGAGCAATAGGAGGTCATTGTACATCTGGCTCAGCTGGAATTGTAAAGAGCACCGTTGCTTTCGGTGGCGATGTTGTAATATCTGGATCAATGAGAGCTAAGCAAATAGAAAATTATCGTGGCTCCTATAATAATGGTTCTAATGCAGATCCAGATTACATCCCTCTTGGGCCCAGTGCCTCAGAGTCTTCAGTTGCTGGATATCTTCAGCATTCAGTTATGCCTTTTGCAGGAAGATTGGTGAAACTGAGTTGGAGACCAGAAAATGCACAACAAAATGCAGTTACTGCAACTGTTTTCAAGGGCGTGGACGGAAATGCCACCCCTGGTATCGGTGGAGAATCTGTAACAGTAGCTGGTAAAGCTGGATTCAATACACACTCTTTCCACTTCCAGCAAGCTGTACATTTTAATGAAGGTGATATTTTTGCGATTGAAGTTAATCCAGGATCTACGCCTGGAACAGTTACCTTTACAGCTACGTTTGAAATGGACATGTTCATCTAATACAGAACAGATAATCTGTAATCTACAGTCTATAATATAAAGAATAAAGAATATATTCTACAGTTATAGATTAATCAGTATCAGTATCAGTCAGTATCAGTAATTCAGTAGAACAGTATTATAGTACTACAAAAAAAGACTATTGTACATTATTTTTTTTCTAAATAGTTTTCTATTATCAGCACAGTTATCAGTAAGTGCTCAAGTAGAATAAATCTAGAAGGAAAATTAATGTTTGGTAATTCATCGCCTTTTGAACAACCTCAAAAGCCAATTATTCAGATTCCAGCAGACGCTGATATAGTGTTTGTTTCAGACATGTTTGTTGAAGACTATGTTGGAGGAGCTGAGTTAACTTCTGAGGCTTTAATAGAATCTTCTCCACTTAAAGTATTTAAGTTGCACAGTAAAGACGTAGATCTTAAATTATTAGAGCAGGGAGTTTCTAAATACTGGATATTTGGTAATTTTTCTGCTATGACTATGGAGTTAATACCTTCAATCGTAGCTAATATGAATTATTCTATTCTAGAATATGATTATAAATTTTGTAGGTACCGATCTCCTGAAAAACACGAATTCGAAACCGGTGAACCATGCGACTGCAAAGACGATATTCACGGTAAAGTAATTTCAGCTTTTTATTATGGCGCAAAGTCTTTATGGTGGATGTCAGAAAAGCAGCAAGAAATTTATACTTCAATGTATCCATTTCTAGATGAAAGAGAAAATGTAGTCCTCAGTAGCGTATTTAGTGATTCTTTCTTTTATGCTGTTAAGATACTGAAAGAAAAATATAAAGATAATGAAAGAAAGGGCTGGTTAGTTTTAGGATCTAACAGTTGGATAAAGGGCGCTGACGATGCTGAGAAATGGTGCATCGATAATAACAAAGAGTACGAAGTAGTCTGGAACTTACCTTACGAAGAAATATTAGAAAAATTAGCTCAGTCTGAAGGTTTTGTTTATCTTCCAAAGGGCAATGATACATGCCCAAGAATGGTTATTGAAGCTAAGTTGCTTGGTTGCGATCTTGAATTGAATGAGTATGTCCAACATAAAGATGAAATTTGGTTTGACACACAAGATCCATTCGATACAGAAGCTTATCTTTACGCTGCTAGAGAAAGATTTTGGAATTCAATATTAGCAACAATGAATTATGTGCCAACTATATCAGGATATACCACTACTTTAAATTGCATCAAAAATGGATATCCATACGAAGCCTCAATCAAGAGTATGCTTGGATTTTGTCAAGAAGTAATTGTAGTAGACGGTGGCAGTGACGATGGAACTTACGAACGGCTTAGAGAGCTAGAAAAAGAAGATAATAGAATCAAGGTCAGTCTAGTTTTAAGAGATTGGAAAGATACAAGATTTGCAGTATATGACGGTTCTCAAAAAGCAGTTTCTAGAGATCAGTGTACCATGGACTTTTGCTGGCAACAAGATGCAGACGAAATAGTGCATGAAGAAGACTATAAGAAAATTTTAGACATGGGAAGAAATTTCCCAAGACAATTCGACCTCTTATCTTTACCAGTGATAGAATATTGGGGAAGCTCTGAAAAAGTTAGAGCTGACATCAATCCTTGGAAGTGGAGACTTTCTAAAAATAAAGATTACATAACTCACGGAATTCCAAAACAGCTTCGAAGAACCGATGAAGAAGGTAAGCTATATGCTCTTCCAGGCACTGATGGATGTGATTATATACACAAAGAAACATTTGAGCCAATACCGCACGCAGGATTTTATAACGAAGACATTCATAAAGTTAAGCTTATGGCTTTCGCTGGTGATGATAATGCATTTTTAGAGTATCAGGGTTGGTTTAATAGAGTTGTAGATCTTTTGCCAAGCGTACATCATTATTCTTGGATGGACATTGGAAGAAAAATTCGTACTTATAGAGACTACTGGTCTCAACACTGGCAAAGTTTGTACGACATCCATCAAGAAGACACTCCAGAAAATAATATGTTTATGAATAAGTCGTGGAAAGACATATCAGAATCAGAAATAGACAAATTAGCAGAAAAGCTTGCGCAAGAAATGGGCGGCTGGGTGTTTCATTCTAAAGTAGATTTCGATAATCCAACGCCTCATTTTTCTATAGAAAGAACTCAGCCAAAATTAGCTATAGAGCACTATATGAAGAAGGAAGAAAAGTGAGCTTACAAAAAAGCAATAGATTTGTTTTTATTATGCCAGCATTTAATGCTATCGAAACAATTAATAGAAGCATCTTATCAGTGTGGTTCCAAACACACCCCAACTGGAAAATCATTATAAGAGATGACCTTTCTACTGATGGTACCTTTGAAACCGTTCAAAATTTAAAAGCCCAACTTGGAATTTCAGATGAAAAAGTTAGTATTAAAAGAAACACAGAGAAAAAATGGGAAGTTGCCAACATTTTGGATATGCTCGACGATTGCGAGTCAGATGATATTATATGCCGACTTGATGCTGATGATTGGCTATGTGACTGTGATATTATTACTATATTGAACCACAGGTACAATGCAATGGATGTCGACGCTGTTTGGACTAATCATCGATGGGGCTTCACAGGCAACAACATATCTTCTTTTCTTCCAAAAGAAGCAGATCCATATAAACACCCTTGGGTTTCTTCTCATTTAAAAACTTTTCGAAAGAAATTAATAGAAGAAGTAGATGATAAGAATTTTCGCGGTGAGGATGGAGAGTATTTTAAAAGAATAGGCGATCAAGCTATATATCTTCCAGTACTCAGAAATGCCGCAGGCCGATGGCACCACGAACCGATTTGCGCTTATCACTATACGATAGACATGAATCCTAAAACCTTTCAGACTGAAGATGCAAAGTTTCAAAGAGATGAAGGGATATTCCTTCGCACACGTGGATACGTAGAATAATTAAATGAAATTACTAGTCAATAGAAAACCGGTAACAGGACCATGGGGTGGTGGAAACCACTTCATCAAAACTCTGCATGATAAAGCTAAAGATTATGATATAGACATTGTTCATCAGCTCCAAGAAGATCTAGATGGAATATTTTTAATTGATCCAAGGTATGATGAACTCGGCATTTCTATCAACGAAGTCATTAAATATAAAAATATTTTTCCAGACACTAAGATCATCTATAGAGCAAATGAGTGTGATCAAAGGAAAGGAGAAAAAAATCAAATGGACCCGTGCATTAAAGCAATGGGTCAGATTTCAGATGCTTGCTTTTTTATCTCAGAGTGGATTCACAAATACCACATTGACCTTGATTGGAGATGCAGAAGAAATATTATTATTCCAAACGGAACCGATAAAAGTATTTTTAAACCATCTCAAAGCAAAAAAGACAATAAGAAAATTAATTTAGTTACTCATCATTGGTCAAACAATTTTATGAAAGGCCACGATGTGTATGAAAAAGTTGATAATTGGGTCAAGGATAGAGATGATTTTACCTTTACTTATATTGGTAGGAGCCATGCCCCTCTACCAAATTCAGACTTAATCGAGCCACTTTCAGGTCCAGAGTTAGGTAAGCTATTATCTTCATTTGATGTGTACATCTCAGCCTCTAGATGGGACCCTGGTCCTAACCACATTATAGAAAGTTTGGCTTGTGAACTACCTACTTATGCGCATATAGATGGCGGTGGCGCTACAGAGTTTGTTGGTAATTCTCATGCATACAAAGATGCTGACGAGTTAATTTCTATTTTAGAGAAAAAAGAATACCCCAACAACAAAAGATTTACTCCTAATGATTGGAACGAAGTAATAAAAGTATATCTTGAAAATATTTCTAGTCTATTATAGAATTTAAAATGTACGCTATATGTGGTGTTGGAAAATGGGGAACAAAAATACTAAAAGAGTTCCACAACAGTATAGAGTTTAAATACTTCTGTTGCAAGTCCGAAAGCACAGCAAACAAAATAACTCAAGAATTTAAATTCATAAAAAGAGCATCTTTAGAAGAAATTTGTAGAGACAAAGAAGTCACCGATGTTATAGTTTGCGTTCCTATCGAAAAATTGTCGTATTTTGCGCTTAAACTCTTAGAGCACAATAAGAATATATTCCTAGAAAAGCCAGGAGCTGAGTCTTTTGAAAAAATAGAATCTATGATGAAAAGTTGCCGATCTGAAGTTTATGTAAATTATAAGTTTTTAAATCATCCAAAAGTTCAAACACTTAAAAAAGAAATCGAAGAAGGAAAGAAAATATGTTCGTTTAATATTGACTGGCAGAAATATGGTAGCTTTAACAACGACATTAGATTAAATCTTCTCACTCATATAATTTCTATTTTAAAATTTACGATGCCTAAAGAAGATTTCTACATGGAATACGCTAGTTTAAAAGATGATTCTCTGGTAGTGAGATGCTACTCTCAGAGTTGTAGAGGAAAAATATCTATTCTTCGTACTTCTAAAAAGAGAAAATTTTTATTTTTTCTCGAAGAAAAAAATGGCGCAACTAAAAAGATCGATCTGAATAGTGAAAATTTATTAAAAAATAGTGTAGAAAAATATTTGAACAAAACAAATTTGGAAATTGGGTTAGATTTTTCTAGTGATGTATTAAAAGCGCTGGAGAAAATAAGAGCATGAAAATAGCTGTAATCGGTGCTGGGTTCTTTGGAGTTACTGTAGCTCTTAAGCTAGCTCAAGAAAATCATAAAGTTACTTTGTTCGACTTTCAAGACGATATTTTGACTTCTGCTTCTAGAACTAATCAATTAAGATTACACAGGGGCTATCATTACCCTAGAAGCAAAGAAACTGTAAGATCTCTTTTAGACTCTCTTCCAAAATTTTTAGACTACTATGGTGCTGCTGCCATCAAAGATTATGAACATTACTATGCTATAGCAAAAGAAGGTTCTCGAGTAAACAAAGAAGATTACTTAAGTTTTCTAAATTCTTTCAATCTAGAATATGAAGAAGTTACTAAAAATAATTTTGCTATAGACTCTTCTATGGAAGTGGTTATTAGGGCTAAAGAGTCTCTTTTAGATTATCACAAAATATACGAAATTTGTAAAGAGAGAATTTTATCTTCAAGTCTAACGCTCGAGCTTAATACCGAGTTTAAAGAAGAGATGGTTCTTTCTTTTGATAAAGTCATCAATTGTACTTATTCTTCTATTAATTCGCTGACTCCCTGGGAAAAAAGAAGAGAATATCAATTTGAAGTTTGTGAAAAAATATGCGTTCACCCACCTAAAAATCTACAGGGTGTTAGCTTAGTCGTTATGGACGGACCATTTATGTGCATTGACCCCTATGGAAAGACTGGCAAGTCGCTTTTAGGAAATGTCGTCCATGCAATTCACACTTCTAATATTGGACATAACCCTATTGTTCCTGAGCATTTAAAGCCTTATCTAAATAAGGGTATAGTAAACGTAAAAGAGATTTCTAATTTTGATAAATTTATGCAATCTGGAAAAAATTATATTGCAAACTTTGACAGGTGCGAATATTTTGGATCGATGTTTACTGTAAGAGCTGTGTTGCCGTATAAAGATGAAAGTGACGAACGCCCGACTATTGTGACTAAGATGGACAGTAATGTAATTAACATATTTTCAGGAAAAATTGACACTTGTGTGCAAGCAGCAGACGATGTATTGGAGATAATAAAATGAAAATTCATTTTTCAAATGTAAACTTTTCTTCTCGAACGGGCCCGAACTCATTCGCTAGCAGGCTAGCTGACCAATTCGAGAAAATGAATCATGACGTTATAGAAAGTGCCGATGATCAGTACGATATTTTCTTAGCATTTATAGAGCCAGCCTCACTTCCTAGAAAGGGTTCTAAATTTATTCATAGGCTGGATGGAATATGGTTTAAACCAGAACAGTTTGAATCGCACAACAAACTTATAAAGTGGAGCTATCAAAGAGCTGATAGCGTTATCTGCATTTCAGAGTTTAATAAAAATATGGCTGCTCACCACTGGGGATCTCGAGACAATGTCAAGGTTATAAATAACGGAATAGAGATAATTCCAGCCCCTGTTGTGAATAAGGAACTTCAGTCACGGCAACTAGAATATGATAATAGATTTATCTGTTCAGCAAATTGGCATAAACAAAAGCGCCTAAAGAGTAATATAGAATTTTTTAAAAAATTTAGAGAAGAGCATCCAGATCAAAATAGTTGTTTAGCAGTTTTAGGAAATTCACCTGATTATGTTATTGAAGACAGAGATATATGGTACGCTGGAAGCTTACCTCATGATCTATGTCTACAGCTATTCAGAGATTCTGATTGGATGCTTCACTTAGCATGGATCGATCATTGTCCAAATTCTGTTGTTGAAGCACTGTCACAAAACTGTGGAATTGTCTGCGCTGATTCAGGAGGAACAAAAGAAATTGTTGGTAATAACGGAGTGATTGTTCCGGAAATAGAACCGTATGCGTATCAATTAGCAGATTATGATAGCCCACCAGATATCGATATATCAAAAATCGAACTCCCAGAAAATTTAGAAATAGATAACTCTATTTTAGATATTAGAAAAATAGCTGCAAGATATATCAAAGTCTTCAAGGACGCGTAATGGGATTGGGAGGTTACTTATTTTGGACTGCTGTAGCTAGAGAAATAAGCGAAAAGTCGTTTGGAGGAAATTCTCAAATTAAGTTTCTTCCAATTGAAGCATGCAACAATGGAATAATTAAGTTAATAAAAAGCGAAATATTCGCTAATAATCCTAGATTTTTCCAAGAGTTTACCGATAGTGAGTTTGCTTTTCCTTTAGTTTTAAACAACCAGGAATTAAATTACTGTAAGAGAGATACTCCGGAAAGAGCTTATCATCGATATGACAAGCATGTGGTTGCTCAAATTTGTGAATATTACGGAATACAAAATCCAAGAACTAACTGCGAAATATACTTTTCAGAGCAAGAAATTAATAAAACAGATAAACTGCTTGCTGGTCTAAAAGACTTTGTCGTCATTGAGCCTCAGTCTAATGATGAATATTCAAAAAATAAAGTTTACCCATTTGAAAAATGGCAAAATATAACAAACAAATTATTGGCCGAAGGAATCAGTGTAGTACAAGTGGGCAGAACGACGGGCGACAAAAATCTTTCTGGAGCTATTAATCTCACTGGCCAAACTAGTTTTAAAGAAGCTGCGCAAGTAATATCTCGTTCTAAAATGTTTATATCATCAGAAGGCGGCTTAATGCATGCAGCAAATGGCTGTGGAGTAAAATCTATAATAATTTACACCGGTTATATTCATCCAAGAATGACTGGATATTCTGAGAATATTAACATCTGGATAAACCACGGTCCTGAGCCGTGTGGAATGAAAATGAAGTGCATAGACTGCCAAACTGCAGTAGCAAACCACGACGAAAACGAAATTGTCGAACTTATTAAGGAACATTTAAAATGATTGTTGTTACCGGCGGATGCGGATTTATTGGATCTAGAATTTTAGAAGAGCTATTCAAGAGAGGCTATAATGAGAAAGTCGTAGTTGTAGATTATCTTAATGACGACAATGTCAAGAAAATTTCTAAATTCTCAATCTATGATTGGATGGAGCCAGATTATTTTTTGTCTAACTCACGTAAACTAATAAAAGATGCAGATTGTATTTTCCATCAAGGAGCAATTACTGATACTACACATCCTAATCCTAAAGAAGTTATGCGAATGAACTACAACTATACGAAAAGTTTAATTTCTTCTTGCATTGTCAATAAAACTAAAATAGTATATGCATCTTCAGCTGCAATTTATGGCCATGGCGAAAATGGATTTAAAGAAGAAGAAGATTGTGAGGCGCCTCTAAATGTTTATGGATTTTCAAAATCTCTTGTAGATAATTGGCTAAGACAAAGTAAGATTTTTTCTACAAACTATGAAATATATGGTTTGAGATATTTTAACGTTTATGGAATGGGAGAAGAGCATAAATTAGGAATGAGTTCTCCTGTTTATAAATTTTTTAATGATGCTATATCTCTAGACAAAGACATAAAGATATTCAAGGGTTCCCATAAATTTTATAGAGATTTTGTAGCAGTAGAAGATGTAGTAAACGTAAATTTATCTTGCGCTTTTGGAGAAATAGATCCTGGAATTTATAATGTTGGATCTGGTAAAAAGATCTCTTTTAAAAAAGTAGCTAAGATAACTCAAGAACACTTCTCAGAAGAAGAAGTGGATATATCCACAATAGATTTTCCAGAAAAATTAAAAGGTAGATATCAAGATAATACCCATGCTAATTTAGTGAAACTGAGATCAGCAGGCTATAAAGAAAAAATGATCGATCCAGAAGTTGGAATCAAGAAATATCTTTTAGATTTAGATTTGGCTAGAAAAAATGAAGACAGTATTTACTAATGGTTGTTTCGACATTGTCCACCGGGGGCATTTAGAGCTTTTAGAATACTGTAAAACTATTGGAGAAAAAGTTATAGTAGGAATTAATTCTGACCAAAGTGTAAGAAGTTTAAAAGGTTCAAACCGGCCGATAAACGCACAGGAAGATAGGAAATTTCTTTTAGAGTCTTTAGTATACGTTGACGAAGTTATAGTTTTTGACGAAGAAACTCCCTTAGAGCTTATAAAAAATATAAAACCAGATATAATTGTCAAGGGTGGTGATTATTCTCCTGAAGAAGTAGTGGGCCACAAGTTAGCTAAAGTTGTAATTTTTGAGACAGTAGATGGATATTCAACAACTAAAATCGTTAAAAGTATTAGTGATAGGTGAAGCCTGCACAGATCGATATCATGTCGGAACATGCGATAGACTAAGCCCTGAATTCCCTGTACCTGTGTTTAAAAATAAAAAAAGTTTTGATAATCCTGGGATGGCTTCTAACGTTTTTGCTGGATTTTTAAATTTAGGAATAAGCGCCGATCTTGTATCTCAGCAGAAACCATGCTTAAAAGAAAGATATATTGACGAAAAAACTGGATACCACTTACTAAGAGTAGATAGTTTTGACGAAGTAGAAAAACTTTCTGATTCTGAAATTAGAAACGTAGATCTAAATCAATATTCTTGTTTAGTAATTTCTGATTACGGAAAAGGATTTTTAAGCGAAGAAATAGCTTTTTATTTAAGAGAAAATTTTAAAGGGCCAATTTTTGTAGACACAAAAAAGAAAGATCTTTCTTGCTTTTCTAATTGTATAGTGAAAATAAACGAAATAGAAAGAGCTTCACTTATAAACCCAAACCCAAAAACAAAACTTGTCACTACTTTAGGTCCTCGAGGAGCAGAATATGAGGGTGAAATTTATAGCCCCAATTTTGAAAGAAGAGTATTTGATGTTTGCGGTGCCGGAGATACTTTCTTAACTGCGCTAGTAATAGGGTATATGATGTATGGAGATGTTAGGGCTTCTATTCCACTAGCAAATTATTGCGCAGGAATAGCTGTTGAGTCTCGTGGAACTTATAAAATAACTGCCCAAGATTTACTGGAGTATAAAAATGCCATTTGATACTGTAATTAGCGTGCTTACGTTTTGTGATTCAGAAAAAATGACTGAAAGATATGAAATGATGAAAAAAGCCCTTCCAACTCTTGAAGCGCTATCAAAAGACCCATCAGTATTTTTAATGCTTTGGGACAATGGTTCTAGCGATGATGTGAAAGACTATTTAAAAACTCTAGATTTTTTCAACTTTCAATATTTTTCTCAGCATAATCTCTATGATGTTCCAGTATTAAGAGCAATTTCTGAAACAGCAAAAATTTTAAATGCAAAATATGTTTGCCATGTTGAAGATGATTTAGAGTTAATGGAACCTGAGTGTATTCCTTCTTTGAAAAAGTTTCTACAAGATCACGAAGACGTAGGTGGAATAAGATTATTAAAATTTGATTACTACAACCAGAGAAAATATGATAAAAGAAATTCTTCGAAAGATGTAGATCGCTCTAATTTCATGACGCTTAGAAATATTGTAGACGGCTCATCTTTAAGCTGGAGTGATCCTATCGAAGTGGGAAAATACAAGTTCTTTAAAGTTAATTGGCACTGGTATAATTTTCCTATATTTGCTAAATCAGATGTATTCAGTAAAGTTGTAATTGACGGTGATGTAGAACCACTTCAAGCGCAAGAAGGCAGAATGGCCGAGCAGTTTAACAACCTAAATCTAAAACTAGCAATTCTAAACGGTGGAGTATTTAATCACTTGGGGACTTTTAACCAAAAAGGCTCTGCAAGATTGTTTGTAAGAGATAATATGGTAAACAGAAAAGAAACAACTGGCCAGTTTCCTTGTCTTAAAGATGAAGATATAACAAGTTCTGTTGAAAATTTTAAGCTTTCTCTTAATGAGTTTTTAAAAAATGAATATTCCTAAACTACAAAAACTACAGACATTCACAACTGGCGAAGGAGAAATGGTTCCAATTTATAAAGATTGGGAAGATTGGCATTCGGGTTATATTCCAAAAATGGCTTATATAACCTCCATTGCGCCAAACACCTCAAAGGGGCCGATACTTCATCTTAAGCGAAGAGGCTTTATGATGGCCTTTCGAGGAGAAGTAGTGGTAGAGTGTTTAGTGGGTGGTGAAATAAGAAAGTACGAATTAAGAAACAGCGAAAATGAAAAGTATGTTCTTATGATTCCTGCTGGAACTCCTAATAAAATATGTAATTTAGCTAAAGAAGAAGCTATAATTTTGAACTTACCTGACAGGGCATGGCGCCCAGATGACGAAGATACAGAAAAATTTAATGACTGGGAAGATTACTATGGGAAGACTTGATAAAAAATTAACATTCGTTGTTACTGGCGGACTGGGATTTATAGGAAGCCACTTTGTAGACAAGGTATTAGCGGCAGGACATAGAGTGATAAACTATGACAAAGAAACTTATGCTGCTCATACTGAGCTAGAATTTAAAGGTGAATATGAGTATATTAAAGCTGATATAGCAGAAATTAAATCAATACCTTACTGTGACATAATAGTAAATTTTGCTGCAGAGTCTCATGTAGATAATTCTATAGAAGATAGTTTTTGTTTTGTTAAGTCTAACATACTTGGAGTCTATAATATTCTAGAATTGCTGAAAAACAAAAAAATTGACAGTCTTGTCTCAGCGTGGGAGTATAACTATCCGATATTCTTGCAAATTAGTACAGATGAAGTTTTTGGAGATATCGAAGAAGGGTTTTTTGAAGAAGAAGCCGTTCACACGCCAAGCAACCCCTATTCTGCAACAAAATCTGCAGCAGAACAACTAGTAGTTTCTTGGGGTAGAACTTTTGATATTCCATTTCTTATCTCGAGAACCACTAACAACTATGGACCAAGACAAAATTCAGAAAAATTAATTCCTCGAGCTATTACAGACATATTAAAAGGGGCAAAAGTACCTATTCACGGTGGCGGATCATACGTCAGAAATTGGATTCATGTAGAAGATAATGTCGATGCGATATTAAAAATAATTGATTCTGGAACTATTAACGAATATTACCACATAGCTTCTGACGAAGAGTATTCTGTAAAGCAAATAGTAGAAATGATTTGTGAAAAAATGAGCGTTGAATATGATGAAGTTACTGACCCTTCTATGGATAGATCAGGAGCCGATGTTCGGTATGCTTTAAATTGCGATAAGCTTAAAGCTTTAGGGTGGAAGCAAAACAAGCACCTCAAAACTTCTATAGAAGAAACCATAAAATACTATAAAAATTCAAGAGAGAAATAATGAGAAAAGGTGTTATACTAGCAGGTGGAACTGGCTCTAGACTATCCCCACTTACGGATGTTACAAACAAGCATCTGCTTCCAGTTGGTAAAAGACCGATGATACTTCATCTTGTTTCAAAAATGACAGAAGTTGGAATCACTGAAATAATGGTCGTTACCGGCACTGAGCATATGGGTGATATGATTTCTTTGCTTGGAAGTGGAAAAAAATATGGGTGCTCTTTTACTTTTAAAGTCCAAGAACAAGCTCATGGAATAGCTGATGCTTTAAGACTTTCTAAAGAGTTTGTGAATGGAGAAAAATTTTTAGTTCTTTTAGGAGACAATATGTTTGAAGATAGTCTTTCTAGACATGTTGGCAACTTTGAAAATTCTGATTTTCCATGCTTTATGCTTTTGAAAAAAGTTCCTGATCCAGAAAGATACGGGGTTGCCGTTATAGAAGATGGGAATCTAAAATCTGCAATTGAAAAGCCAAAAAAGTTTATATCAGATTTATGCATCACTGGAATCTATATGTACGACAGTTCTGTCTTTGAAAGAATAGAAAATTTAATTCCTTCTTCTAGAGGAGAATATGAAATTACAGAATTGAACCACCAATACATTAAAGATGGACTTGCTGGTTATGATACTCTTGTTGGATGGTGGACAGATGCAGGAACATTTAGTTCTTATCAAAAAGCAAACACTTTAATGTCATATGCATTGGAGAATGGCTAATGATTTCTGTGTATGGTTCTTCTGGGTTTATAGGTTCTAATTTCTGTAGTTTATATGCAGAAAAAATAATAAAAGTACCTAGAGATTCTAGAGAGCCATTTTCGAAAGATATTTTATATTTTATTAGTACTACCGACAACTATAGCGTATTTTCAGACCCAACCATTGATGTGAAAACTAATTTGCTAGTCCTTACAGAGACTTTGGCCTGTATCAAAGAGAAAGCTGAGACTTTTAATTTTATTAGTTCTTGGTTTGTATATGGTGAAACAGAGCTTCCAGCTAAAGAAAATTCTATTTGTTCTCCTAGAGGATTTTATTCTATTACCAAATTATGTGCTGAGCAATTAGTCGAATCATATTGTAAAACTCATAAAATTCCTTATAGAATTATTAGACTTTGTAACGTTTATGGAAAGGGAGACCCAGGTGTTTCTAAAAAGAAAAATGCTCTGCAATTTTTAATTGAAAGACTAAAGAAAGACGAATCAATTCAGCTTTATAACGGTGGAGACTTTGTAAGAGACTATATGCATGTTGACGATGTATCAAGAGCTATAAACTGTGTTATTGAAACAGGGCCTCTCGACTCAGTGATAAACGTTGGGTGTGGAGAGCCAATAAAATTTAAAGAGATAATAGATTTAGCAGTAAAAATTTTAGATTCAAAAAGTGAAATAACAAATATCGAGCCTCCAGACTTTCATAAACTAGTGCAAGTCAAAGACATGTATTTAGATATTGAAAAACTACGAAGCTTAAATTTTAATCCAAAAATAAAAATAGAAGAAGGTATAAAAGAGTTATGTCAAGCTTAAAAGAAAAAATCCAAGAATTCTTAAAAAGCTTAGAAACTGACGGTGGTTTACCTCAGTACATCACTGGGCCGAAAAACAAAAAGAATACCAAAATGCCGAAAGTGCTGTATTCAGGTCCTGTGTGGGATAAAGAAGAGCTTTCAGCTGCGATAGAAACTATTGTTAGCTCAAACTGGCTAGCTTCTGGAGAAAATGTTCGAAAGTTTGAAGTTCAGTTTTCTAGATACATTGACTCTAAATTTTCTGTAATGGTTAACTCAGGATCTTCAGCTAACTTAGCGATGATTTGCGCTTTGAAAAAACACTATGGTTGGAAAGATGGAGATGAGATCATTGTATCGTGCGTAGGTTTTCCCACGACTATTAATCCTATAATTCAGAATAATCTAAAGCCAGTTTTTGTAGACATATCTTGGGAAGACTTAAATTGGAATTTAGATGAAGTTGAAAACAAAATTACTGATAGGACTGTTGCTGTTATTTCTTCTCCTGTTTTAGGTAACCCCTATGATTTAGACAGGCTTTCAGAAATTTGCGAAAAGAATTCTGTTAAAATGATTGGAGATAACTGTGACACTCTAGGCACCAAGTGGAAGGGCAAGCATTTTTCTTCTTATTTTGTGGCTAGTAGCTGTTCATTTTATCCAGCTCACCATATCTCCACCGGCGAAGGCGGGATGGTTTCTTCAGATAATCCAGATATTATTAAAACCGCTAGAAGTTTTGCTTGGTGGGGAAGAGATTGTTATTGCGTAGGGTCAGCAAATCTTCTCTCATGCGGAAGTTGTGGAAATAGATTTGATAAATGGCTTGACGCATATGACGGAGTAGTAGATCACAAATATATTTTTGTAAATCAAGGCTACAATTTAAAACCTTTAGATATGCAGGGTTCAGTAGGCTCAGTTCAACTTAAAAAGCTTCCTATGATTCATGAAAAAAGAAGATATTTTAAAGCTGAAATAGAAAAAATATTAAGCCGTATCGGTGGTTTAAGAATTCCTGGTGAATTAGAAAATTCCGAAACTAGTTGGTTTGGTGTTCCGATAATATGTGAATCTGGAGATTTAAAAAGAAGGCTAGTAGATCACTTAGAAAGCTCCGGAGTTCAAACTAGAAATTATTTTGCTGGAAATATATTAATGCATCCCGCATATTCTCACATTGATGATTATAAGAAATATCCGATAGCTTCTAAAGTTTTAGATCAAGTGTTTTTTATGGGCTGTTCTCCAAATTATACAGAAGACACTTTAGAAAAAATTTCTAGTGTCATACAAAAATTTATAGAGAATGAAAAATGAACGTATTAATAACAGGTTGTGCAGGTTTTATCGGAAGCCACGCTGTAGAAGAATTTTTATTGCATGGTCATAATGTAGTTGGAGTTGATTCTATGACTTATGCGGCCGATCGCAATAATATGTCTTCTTTTATAGATGATATAGAATTTTTCCATGCAGACATTTGTAATACTGATTTAATGAGAAAGCTAGTAGAAGAATATAAAATAGATTGGATAATAAATTTTGCTGCTGAATCTCATGTAGATAATTCCATAAAAGGATGTGAGCAGTTTATTAAATCTAATATCGTCGGAGTTAACTCTCTTTTAATGGTGTGCAAAGAATTTGAGTGCAATATACTTCATATATCGACAGATGAAGTTTATGGATCGATAAAATCAGGATCTTTTGTAGAAACTGATGTTTTAAATCCAAAAAATCCATATTCCGCCACAAAAGCTGCAGCAGAACACTTAGTAAATTCTTATAGTAACACTTATGGAGTTCAACAGATTATCATTAGAATGAGCAACAACTTTGGCCCAAGACAGCATAGAGAAAAATTAGTGCCGACGATACTTTCTACTCTTTTATCTGGAAAAAAGATCCCAGTGTACGGCGATGGTAAAAATGTGAGAGACTGGTTTTATGTAAAAGACAGCGTAAAAATGGTGTATAAAGTTTTTGATAATGGATCTCTTGGAGAAATATACAACTTGACTCACTGCAATGAGATGACTAATTTAGAAATTATAAACACAATATGCGAGCTTTGCGATAAAAATCCTGAAGCTAATATAGAATTTGTTAAAGACCGCCCTGGCCATGATTTCAGATATTCTATTTCTAATAAAAAAGTTAAACTGCTTGGAATCGATAAACCAACAGATTTTCGTGAAGCAGTAAAACAAACAATAGACGCTTGGAGAAAAAAATGAAAAATTATCCTCTGTTTAAAGTCCATTTAGATACTGAAGATGTCTTATCTAGACTAAGAAAAGTGTTTGATTCAGGTATTATAAATGAAGGCGCACAAGTAACAGAGTTAACTGAAAAGCTTTGTAAAAATCTAGAAACAGAAAATTTAGTTTTGGTTAATTCTTGCACCAGCGCTATAGCTATGGCACTAAAACTATCAGGTGTAAATCCAGGTGATGAAGTAATCTCAACTTCAATGACATGCGTAGCTACTAACTCAGTAATAAGCTGGCTAGGTGCAAAAGTAGTCTGGGCAGATATCGATAGTCAAACTGGAAACATAGACCCTTCAGAGATAGAAAGTAAGATAACAGAAAAAACTAAAGCTGTAATATGCGTCGATTGGTCAGGTATACCTTGCAAGTTTAAAGAATTGCAAGCTGTTTGTCGAAAAAATAAAATCAAGTTAATCCAAGATGCTGCCCATGCATTTGGTAGCCTGTATGAAGGTAAACCAGTTTGCCACTACTCGGATTATACTTGCTATAGCTTTCAAGCCATTAAGCACTTTACAACTGGCGATGGTGGTGCGATAGTTTGCTTGAATGATGATGACGTACCACGAGCTCGAGCAATGAAATGGTATGGTTTTGACAGAAAAACTTTGAAAGATAAAGATGGAAACTGGAAAGGTCGTCGCTGGAATGTCGACATTCAAGAGATTGGATCTAAGTTTAACATGAATAATATTTCTGCAGTAATGGGAATTTCTAATCTAGACCACGCAGATAAAATTGTGCGCCAGCATAAATCTAACGCAGCTGTTTATAATAAACTGCTAGAAAGCAATGAAGATGTCAAGCCGTTGTTGGTGGACAAAAATATGGATCCAGCTTATTGGATTTATACTATAGTATTATCTGGCGGAATAGATCGAGAAAAACTGATAGAAAATCTTAAGCTTAAAGGTGTTCACACAGATACTGTGCATGTCCCAAATCACCCCTACGATTGTTTTTCTGATAGTTTTTGTAAGTTACCTCAAACAGAATATTTCGGGGACAGACAGCTTTGTCTGCCTTGCGGCTGGTGGCTTAATGAACAAGACATAGAAGACATTTATAATATTTTAATAAGCACTATAGAAACAGCTAGGGTCTAATATGTCGAAAGTTTCTAACAAGAAATGTTGCAAAGTAGCTCCCTTCTATTTTGGAAAAAATAGAAGAGCAGATCCAAGAACGTGGGAGCAAGGAAAGAGTCTTTTAGAATACAGGCTGGCAAATGAATCTAGCGTAGATCCTGGAGTAGAAGTAGATCTTATAATAGTCAACAATGTGCAAGATTCTAAAGAGGCTGTAGATTATTTAAATTCTATAGATGGAAAAAAGACAAAAACTGGAAAAATAAGAGTTTTGCACAGAGAGAATATTGGTATTTCTTTTGGAGCATATAATCACGCATTTGAAAATTTTAGAGATGATTACGACTATTGGCTATTTTTAGAAGATGACTTATTTACCAATTTAGAAAATTACTACGCACAATTTCTAGAACAACTAGAAGAAGATGATAATTTAGCTTATGTCGCTTTGGTCGGCGTAGGATCTCAAAATACTCCATCTGCTCATGCTCACAATGGAGCTGGTTGTACTTCAAAAAAATATCTAGATTTAATTTATGATGAAAGAGGTAGTCTTCCCTACCATAATGCGCCTGGTCTTCCGTCTCCCGATACTACTAACACCGCACAACGACAAGCTTTTTGGAAAAAGCACTGTATTGGTGGAGAAGTAGCTTTTACTAATGCGTACGTCCAAAAGGGTTATAGGATTGAAAAGTTTAGAGGTGAAAAACCTTATATTCGCTGGATCAAGGGAAATAGCGAAAGAGGCGATTTGAGAGATTGGGGAAGATGTGACTTTGTTCATGACAAGCCATACGACTTTATGTGATGCTATGAGTATAGAAGAAAATGCAAAATCTGCTGCTTCCTCCATTTTAAAAGATGGTTGTTTTTCTGAAGTCCAAAATTGGATATCTGCAAAAGAGTGCGACGATATTGCAAATAAAGTTCGAGAGATCATAAGCAAATATGATTTACTTAAAACCGCAGAATATGATGATTTGATTATTGCTAATCATACGAAGCAAAAAGAATTAACTGGAAAACTAGGAGACTACCCAAAACCTACAATAGTGACTAGAGGCAGCTCAGGTTATGATTTAAACGTTACAGAGATATTCAATTCACAAAAGCTGATTCCAGTACCAGGAGAAATATCTAATTTCATTAAAAATGTAGTTAAAAATATGGGTCACCAAGATGCAAAAATAGAGTATTCAATTTATGTTAATAAAGGATCCTCTCAAGCAAGAGGTTTCCATCGTGATTCTCCAATGTACGAAAAATCTTCTAAGAGACTTTATAAGCTTTTTGTCTATATGACAGACGTGCCGACTATAGATTACGGCCCTCATGCCTATATTCCAGGTACCCACAGGCAAGAAGCATCTACACGATATGCGAATCAACTCATTGGAAACTATACAGACCCCAATGAGTATGATTTAGATTTAAACCCTAAAATTTTCACCGGCCCCAAAGGTACAATGGTAATGACGACTCAAGCTGGAATGCATAGAGCAATGCCTCAAACTGGAGAAAACGAAAGGATTGTTTTGGTCTGTAAAATTCGTCCATTCTGAGGTTAAAATGAGTGTTTGCGTAGTTGGTAATTCTGGAAATTTACTAGATGAAGAGATGGGATCAAAAATAGATTCTTGCGATGTGGTAATAAGAATACAAAAGTTTAGAACAAAAGGTCTTGAAGTTCATGTAGGTTCGAAGACTACTGTGGTTGCTTTTGCATGGTGTAGCCCTGATAAGATAAGAGATTGGACAAACTATGCCTCTATAAATCTAGAAGAAGTTACTCTTTGGAGCACGTTCCCCCTTCAAGGCAGGAGATATAATACGGCAATGGAAATCCTCGGTCACACGAATATTTTGCAGCCTAATCCAGAGTCTTATCAAAAAATTATAAATGATCTCTATTCTGATTTTTGGATAAAAAAGCCAAGCTCTGGTATTTCTAGTTTGATGCTGGCTATGGAGCAATTTCCAGATCATGATATCTACATTTGCGGTTTTGATGACAAAATTGAAAAAGACCATTATTATGACGCTACCCATATAGACAAGCTTGATCCAGGAATGACGGTTTCTGGACACAATTGGGAAGCTGAATGGAAGTATATTGGTGGTCTTTTACGCTCTGGAAAAATATCACATATCAGGGAAAAGAAATGAAGAAGATAGAAACAGTTCCTATAGACTTAATACGAATAGACTTAAGAGACGATATTAATTTAAGAACTTACGTTCTTTTAAAAAGAGCAAGACAGCTTTATTTAGCTTTCTGCCAAGGCCTCAAAAATTACGGTTTAAATCCAAAATCTTATGAAGCATTTCTAGATTTATATCAAGATATTAGAGTAAATGGAATTGATATTCCCATAAAAGCTCAAAAAATAAATGGACAATATTATGTTGAAGACGGTGCGCATAGGCTGTCTATAGCTCGAGCACTTGGAATGTCAACAATAAAGGTTGAAATAGTAACAAATTGTGGAATACCTTCAGTGTTCATAGCAGCTCCTAGAACCATTAGTACGCCATTCAATGTTGACACTAATAATCCAAGAATTTTAAAAATGTTCGAGACCATCAGCCACGGCGAAGTTGAAAAGTTTGTTAATTTAAACATACCTACCGACCAAGAAAAAATTCCAATGACAGGTGCTGCTGTCTTCTGGCCGACATGCTACAGCTTATGGCCAGAAATGTTAGAAGAAGTTAAAAGATTTCACAAAGTAAAAAAAGTTTTAGAAATAGATTGCAAAGACGAATCAACGCATCAGTCTATGATATTAGATTTTTATAAGTCTGATGATGTTGCTCCTTGGAAAGTGGAAGCAAAATTCCCTTACTGTTCTCAAGCCCCAAGAAAATTTTTGTTGATAGAATTTAATATTGAAGATGCTAGACATAGAATTAAAGGAAAAACAGGAAATGAAATCTCTATGGCTATAGAAGACTTAAAGGGGTATGTACGTTCAAATTATAGATCTAGAGTTCCAAACTACCCAACAAATGGAACACCAGATCTATTGATTCATGCTGGAGATAATGAATATCAAACTGGAGAAATTTTAAAAACTCCAGAGAGATTTAAAGATAAAGACGGAGTGGAGATTAAACCCTATGGAAATGTTTCTTAAACTAACGACATTGTTTTCTTCTATTGAAGACCTAAGATATTTTGTCACTAAAATAGATACCCCATTTTTTAATGACAAATTTCCAGAAGAATATCCTATCGGTAGAGATGTCGATATTATTTGCCACCCAGACGACTTAGCAAAAATTGTTCAGCTCTCAAATGAAATAATACACGAAGAGCCTAATTTTTCTAAACACTTAATACAAGATAACGAAAATCACATAAGGTTTAGACTACACGCCCCAAGATATTTTATGAGATTAAATCCTAGACCTTACGACAAATTAATAAATGGTTATCCAATGACTAAGCTACATTTTCAAGTAGACATATCTACAACAAAAGAAAAAGATTTCGAAGTGTTTACAGCTGAATTTTTAGATTCTATTTTCGATAATTTTTCTATGAGAAATGGGGTGAAAATTTTAGACCCAGTGCGAGAGTCTACTTTAAGAATGGTTTATTGGAAAAATTCTCCTAAGTCTACTCACCACTTAGAGTATCTTCAAAAAAATGCTTCTTTGCAAATTCTCGAGAATATTAAAGATGGTGAATTTAAAGATTCATGTGAAAGCATTTTGACGAGAATATTGTAGAAATGTACTGGTTTGTTATTCCTGCTCGAAAAGGCTCTAAAGAATTCCCATTCAAGAATAGAAAGCTTTTCAAATATACTGCTGATATAATTCCAAAGCACTTGAAAAATCAAGTTGTAGTTTCTTCTGACGACGAAAAAATTTTAGAGCTCTCTGAAGATTATAATTTTAAAACTTTGAAAAGAGAAGAAAAGTTAGCTACGGATACAGCCAACACTAGAGATGTTCTTATAGACGTAGTAGAAAAACTTAAAATACCAAAAGAAGACTTTGTTGTCCTTCTATATCTTGTTTATCCAGATCGAAAGTGGGCTGATATTGCAAGAGGAATGTCTTTTATAGAAGAAAAAAATGCTTCTTCTCTTCTTTGCAGAAAAGAAATAGAACTTACTCCATATTTGATGATGTTTGAAGAAGAAGACAATAAAGCTACGAAAGTTATTAACCACGATCTTTCCAGAAGGCAAGATTATAGAAAGTGTTTTTCTTTATCACACTACGTTGCAATATTCAAGTCTAAAGAATTATATTTGCTCGATACAAATCTATGGAACAGAGATACAATATTTCTATCGATAGATTCTTGGGTTGACATAGACACAAGAGAAAATCTTGATGATTTTTTAGGCAACAATGAAGTTAGTAGATAAAAATGCTCTCGTTACAGGAGCCACTGGAGGCTTAGGCAAAGAAATAGCTTTGTCTCTTGCTGCATCTGGATGCAGAGTTTTTATCACTGGAAGAAATAAAAAAGATTTAGAAAGTTTAGCTAATAATCTCGGACCATTATGTTTAGGCCACCTTGTTTCTGATTTAGAGCAAGAAAAAGAAATAGAGTTATTAGCTATAGCAGCCAATAGAGCGGCTAATTTTAAATCTGGGGTTATTGATATTCTAATCAATTGTGCTGGAGTTTTTCCAGTTGGAGAAGTTTTAAATACTTCTTTTGAAGATTTTAACTCTTGCTTTAATATTAATGTAAGAGCTCCATTTTTTCTTTCTAAATTACTTTATCCAAACATGAAGTCTTCCAAATGGGGAAGAATTGTTAACGTTGGTTCTTCTTCTGCGTATGGTGGTTTTGCTGGAACTTCTGTTTACTGTGCTTCTAAACATGCGCTTTTAGGAGCTTCTAGAGCGATGTATAACGAATTTAAAGAAAGCGGAGTACGGGTGTTTTCTGTTTCTCCTGGTTCTATTCAGACACCAATGGGAAAGAAAGTACTAAACCAAGATTACTCTACTTTTATGAGCCCTGCTGAAATATCTAAGTTTATTTGTGAATTAATTTCTTACGACTCAAACATGATAGCAGAAGAGATTAGGCTTAACAGGGTTATTATCAGATGAGCTATTTAGAAAAAATGTTTTCTCTAGACAATAAAGTCGCAATAGTTACTGGAGCAGCAAGAGGAAATGGCAAAGCGATAGCTGAAGGTTTATTAAAAGCAGGCGCTAAAGTTTATATAGTTGATATTTTAGAGCAGACACTAAAGACTTGTTCAGATTTCAAGAGCGCTGGTTTTACTAAAGTCGAATATGAAATTTTAGATTTGTCTGATTTTAAAAAATTGGAATCTTTCATAGATAAAGTTTATTCTGAAAACAAAAGAATAGATATTCTAGTTAATAATGCAGGAGTATCTTACTCGAAAGATACGCTAAGCTATCCAGAAGCAATGTGGGATTATACCCATGCCATTAATTTAAAAGCGCCTTATAAATTATCAAAACTAGTTTCTCGATATATGATTAAAGGCGGAGGTGGATCTATTATTAATATCACTAGTTTAAATTCTGAGCTAGCTTTTCCAAACAATCCAGCATATGTTGCTTCGAAAGGAGCTTTAAAACAGCTTACTAAATCTTTTGCCTTAGACTTAGGAAAGTTTAATATAAGGTGTAACAACGTTGGTCCAGGTTACATGAAAACAGAAATGAATAAAGTAAGTTGGAAAGATTTAGAAAAGAGAAAAGCTAGATCAGATAAAACCGTTTTAGGTCGTTGGGGAGACCCAGAAGATTTATCCGGCTTAGTGGTGTTTTTAAGTTCGGATTCATCGAGCTACATTACCGGACAAGACATATACGTGGACGGTGGATGGCTCATAAAAGGTATATAGAATGAACGAAAAAGAATATAGCGAAGGCGAATATGGCAATCCAGATTTAATGTGGGCCGACAATTGTCATGACGCCGTAGAAATATCTGGTAAGAAAGTTGCTTTTTTCTGTGATTCTACTTGTATTGTGTGCACCATGTGTTCTAATATAGCTCCAAACAATTTTAGGTTAAGCGATAATGCAGATCACGATATATGCTACAGCCAGCCAAAAGATGAAGAAGAGCTAGATAAATGCTATGAAGCTCTAACGAATTGTCCAGTTGGAGCTATCGGCCATAATGCTTTTGATAGAAAAGAAGAAATGACTAAAGCTTTCCCCATCGGCCATCGCTTTGCACCTACAAAATATGATGGAAATGGAAACCTTATAGATCCCACTATGAAATCTTCAGGTACTAGAGAGTATTTAGGATCTACAAAAAAGTCTTTTTGGACTAAGTTTATGGGGTGGATTAAATGATAGAGGTAATATTTATAGCTAACAGCAGAGTCGAGGGATTGTATGACAAAAAAAGCTAAAGTAATGTTTGTTAACCCGATAGTGGGTGTAGATGAGGGTGTATTGCCTATGGGGCCTGGTATATTAGTTGCAGGCTTGAGACAGGAAGGCCACACAGTAAAAGTATTTGATACCACCCAGTGGAAGATAGTTTCCGGCCATAGATCATCCGACCACGGCCCGAAAGAAATTAACGAAAAGTACCTTAACTTTGTTCCTGTTACCGCCGGCCATAAAGTTCCTCCAAAAGTTGTTAAGACAGAAGATGAAGTACTAAATTTATTTCGTGATACAGTCAAAGAGTTTAATCCAGACGTAATTGCTTTTACGGTTCTCTGTAGCCATAACTGGGGAATGACAAAACTTCTCATGGAGCGCGCTGGAAAAACTAACGCTAAAGTAATTTTAGGCGGAAAGCATATTATAACAATGGGCAAGGAGCTCATACAGACTCCATGGGTTGACGCATGTTGTTTAGGAGATGGAGAGTTAGCTCTTCCTGAATTCGTAAATAATGTTATAAATGGAGAAGACTATAGCAAAACTTTAAATCTATCAGTTAAAATAGACGGAAAAATAATTCAGAACCCTCTAGACAAGCTAAACAGAATGGAAGACATTCCGTTTCCAGATTGGACCGATTACGATGACAGGCTATTTTATAAGCCTCTTCGTGGCAGAATGTACCGTTATGGATATGTAGAAATAAGCAGAGGTTGCCCATTTAGATGCCCATATTGTCACAATGAAAAAGAGCACGATATTTTTGCGGGTCTTGGAAAATTCATGAGGAATAAGCCGATTCCGAAAGTTATTGAAGAGCTGCAATGGATGAAAGACACGTATGGAATCGAGATAGTTAAATTTTTAGATGAAGAATTTTTAGCTAAGCCAAAAAAATATCTTAAAGAGTTTGCCAAAGAGTATAAAAAGTTAAACCTCCCGTTCTTGCTAATGTGTCGACCAGAAAGAATGACTAAAGAAAATGCTGAAATGTTAGCAGACATGGGCTGCGTGCAAGCTTCTATTGGAGTTGAGTCTGGAAACGAGTATATCAGAAAAGAAATTTATAAGCGAGGAATGGACAACGAAGTCATGATTCAGGGCTTTAAGAATTTTAGAGATGCTGGAATTTGTACTACTTCGCTAAACATGATCGGTGGACCATACGAAGATGCAGAAATGATTTTTGATACCATCGAACTTAATAGACATTTGAAAGCTGATGATGTACTTTGTAGTGTTTTCCAACCATATCGTGGTACTTCTCTTAGAGACCTTTGTATTAAAGAAGGGTTTATGACCGATGATGAAGAGTGCGAAGAAACGACGTTGGAAAATTCAGTCCTTACAATGCCTCAAATTACGCATGAAGAAATTTGGGGGTTTAGAAGAACGTTTGCTCTTTATATAAGAGCGCCCAAGATTCTTTATCCATTAATTGGGCTTTACCGCAAGTGGGATAATAAATTTACTCGAATGATTTTCAATGTTCTTTCTAAGCGTTATGGAAAACGAAATGGAGTAACGTACGTCGGCCACGGTGGAAATGGCAGAGGCTGGACCGAGCGACCTTTTGCTGAAGAAACAGAAAAGCAAGCTCAACTTAGAAAAAAGAAAGAAATGTTTATAGACTATGAGCAGTCTACTGAATTTACAAAGGGCTATGGCGACCTGTCCCAGCAAGATTGGGAAAAGATTCAGCATTTGGCACAGAAAAAAGAAGAAGCTTCAGCAAAATAATTTTCTGAAAAAATGAACTACTGAGCAAAAGCTTGTATAATAACAATATGGCTTTTGCTCAGAGTCTTTATTTGAGCTTTAAACTAATTGGAGATTTGTATGTTTAATCCTTATAGGTCTAATAGACCCAACCCATTCATTATTGCTGAAGTGGGAATTAATCATAATGGTGATATAGATTTAGCAAAAAAGCTTATTGATGTTGCTGTTGATTCTGGTTGCGACGCTGTAAAGTTTCAAAAGAGAGACGTAGAAACAGTGTACACAGAAAAATATTTAGACGGTCATCGAGAAAGCCCTTGGGGAACTACTCAAAGAGAACAAAAAGAAGGCTTAGAGTTTTCTAAAGAACAATATGAAGAAATAGACAGGTACTGTAAGTCTCAAGGAATTATGTGGACAGCTTCTGCTTGGGATGAAAAGAGTCAAGATTTTATAAATGAAATGAACGTACCTTTTAATAAGGTTGCTTCTGCGATGGTTACGAAAATAGACTTCTTAGAAAAAGTAGCCGCTGAAGGAAAGCATGCTTTTGTTTCTACTGGGATGTGCACGATGTCAGATATTGATAAGGCTGTAAAAGTCTTCAAGTCTGCCGGCTGTCCTTTTACTCTTTTCCACACAGTTTCGACATATCCTTGTAACGATGTTGATTGTAACGTAAAAATGATAGAAACACTTCAAGAAGTGTATGGTTGTCCAGTTGGATATAGCGGTCACGAACGAGGCTTGCTGCCTTCTATCTTGGCAGTTTCTCTTGGGGCTGTAGCTTTAGAAAGACACATCACGCTTGACCGTACAATGTATGGATCAGATCAATCAGCTTCTCTAGAGCCAGAAGGTTTACGTAGACTAGTGAGAGATACGCGCCACGTAAGAGCAACTATGGGAACTGGAGAAAAGACATATTCTTCAGAAGAGAGGCAAGTTTCAGAAAAGTTGAGGTATTTTGAAAGTGAGTGAAAAGGAAGCTAGATTTCTTCCTAGAAAAACCAAGCTAGACATGACTCATGTTGATAAAGGCTGGGGCTGGGAGAGGTGGATTTGTAATGGTCCAGAATATTGTGGAAAACTTTTATTTTTTAATGAAGGCAAACGTTGTTCTTGGCATGTGCATAGATTGAAAGATGAAGTCTTTTATCTTCAGTCTGGAAAGATGATGATATACTATTCAGAAGACGATGATCTAACCACCGCTAATCAACTAGTACTTCTTCCTGGCGAAAATTTTCATGTTTATCGAGGGCTAAGACATCAAATGGTCGCGCTAGAAGATAGCGAACTGTTCGAATTCTCAACTCAGCACTTTGATAGTGATAGCTACAGAATTATAAAGGGTGATTAATGATTTATTACGTAGATATCGATGAGACAATATGCGAATACGAAGAGGGAAAGAGAGAATATCCTCTAGCAAATCCAGTCAAAAAAAATATTAAAAAGATAAACAGCCTTTATGATGCTGGTCATACCATTGTGTATTGGACAGCTAGAGGAGCGACTACGGGTATTGATTGGACAGACTTAACTTTAACCCAACTAAAAGAATGGGGAGCTAAATATACGGAAGCTAAATTGGGAAAACCCAATTATGATGTCTTTATATGCGATAAGGCTATAAACACTTTAGATTTTTTTAATGGTGAATAAATGAGAGTTTTAGTTACGGGTTCTGGAGGATTGATAGGTAGTGAAGCAGCCGAATATTTTTTAGCAGATCCTCAAAATATTGTCATGGGCATGGATAATAACATGCGTATGGTTTTCTTCGGACCAGGTGGAGACGTAAGCTCCACTATTCTAAGACTTTCAGCTTATAAAAATTATAGGCATAGAAATATTGACATAACAAATAAAACCTCAGTAGATGAAGCTATTTCATTGTTTGAGCCTGACCTTTTAATTCACTGTGCCGCACAACCAAGCCATGATAAAGCTGCTGATATTCCTCATTTAGATTTTTCTGTTAACGCTAATGGAACTTTAAATCTTTTAGAATCATTCAGAAATCACTGCAGTCCATCTTCTGTTTTTATACAAGTCAGTACTAATAAAGTTTATGGTGACGGCCCTAATCACCTTAATTTAATAGAGGGTCAAACAAGATATGATTTTGCCGATGAAAAATATAAGAATGGCATAGCTGAAGATTTTTCTATTGATAATTGTCTGCACTCTCTTTTTGGGGCCTCTAAGGTTGCTGGAGACATTCTAGCTCAAGAGTATGGTAGATATTTTGGTTTAAATGTCGGAATCTTCAGAGGAGGCTGTCTGACCGGTCCGCAACATGCTGGGGTAGAGCTTCACGGTTTCCTTTCTTACATTATAAAATGTGCAAAATCTGAAAAGCCATACACTATTTTTGGGTATAAGGGAAAACAAGTTCGAGACCAAATTCATTGTTATGATGTCGTTAGAGCTTTTGAAGAATTTGCAGCCAATCCACGTCAAGGAGAAGTCTATAACTTAGGTGGTGGAGTCAAAAATAGTGCTTCTGTTTTAGAGATAATAAATCTAATACAAGAGGTGTCAGGAGACGAATTAAACTATTCGCTTTCAGAAAAAGCTAGAATAGGCGACCATATTTGCTATTATACCGACATGTCTAAATTTAAATCTCATTATCCTTCTTGGTCTATGAAATATGATTTGAATACGATAGTAGAGGAAATGGTAAATGGATAAGTGCAAAACTTTAGAGTTTGATAAATTTAAAGGCTTATCTGAAATTTACGAAGAAATTTGGGGATCTCGAGAAAGTCGCTCTCTTTCCAGGAATAGAAAAATAGAGTTTTTAAAAGTAATCTATCCTAAAGTTACAATGATGGCACTCATGGAAAACCATGGTGGCTTCTGCCCACCTACGGGAAACTATTCAGAATCAGATTTAGATTTAATTTTACAAAAGCTTGAATCATATCCATTTCGATTAGCTGAAAATTTAGATTACGTTATAGATTTTGGCTCTGGTTTAGGCGCTTATTCAACTGCAGCTATAGAGCTCGGGATAGCAAAAAATATTTTAATGCTAGATGGAAGCAAGAAAGCTTTAGATGCATATGAAGATAGGCTGATAAAAACTGAAAATTTATTACTTTCACCAGAAAAAATAATTTCTAAAGTTACTAAATGCCACGTAAATTTAAACTATTTGGATTCCCTGATAGAGTTTTCAGGTTATAATAAAGCGGATCTAGTTTTTTCTAGATACGTTTTAATGCACACTGCAAACCCATTTTTATCAATATACAACATGACTCGTTTGTGTAAGTTAGGTGGAACAATTGCGTTTAATATCTTTTTGCCACAAGCAGTTCCTCCAGTAGTTAGAGAAGAAAGAATTTTTACTAAGCAGATATTGATTGAAAAAAAGTTAGAAGTTTTAAATAGCTTAGGAAAATTACACGATTCAGATAAAAAATGCACTATAGAAGATTTTTTATCGAAAAAAGCTCTACCAGATTCATCATTCGACAAAATAAGAGATTTCTATAACAAATATTTGATTCCAAAATATGGAATTGATTTAGTAGAAACTAAGTGCTTTCATGCAGAAAACTCAACCACTCCGTATATCCACACACCTAGCAAAGATTGTTTAGAACATTTTTTGTATGAAACCATGAAACTTCTTCCCCGCGATTCCCCAATAAAGTCATCTTCAGAGCCTGGAGTTCCAGAAGCAGAATATTGGGGATCTTTTAAAGTTACTGAAGAAACTTTAAAAACAACAGAAGATCAAATTCCAACTATAGAAATTGGTGCACCATTTTAGCCACTCTTCGAACAAGAAGATAAAAAAAGTTTTAACTCGAGCACATTTATGAATAAGTTTTTTAATAAAATTATAGACCTGAGAGAAACATGACCGATTTACCAAAAGTATCTGTTGGCTTTGTTAATTGCAATAGACTTCACTATCTTAAAAGTTGTGTAGAGTCTTTTTTATATTGCACGCAAGAATACAATAACAAAGAACTTATAATCATAGACAATAATTCAGTAGAAGAAGGCACAGAAGAGTATCTGGCAGAAAAAGAAAGCCAGGGATTTATGATAATACGAAAAGACTATCGAGATCCTTCTAATGAATTTGCCACCGCGCTAAATGAAATAGTTAAGGTTTCTACTGGAGACTATGTAGCAATACTTCAGGGAGATATGCAATTTATCCTAAAGGGAAAATGGCTTCAAGATTACGTGTCTTTAATGACAATGCATAGTCTTCAAATTGGATGCATCTCTTTCGATGCGCAAAGAAAAGTAACTCATAACGCAAATCAGCTTTCTACACCAATTACAATAAACGAAAAATTTAATTTTGTCGCTGATTTAAGTCGTCCCCCGCTGGCAGGAGCTGCAGACGCTTTCTATTCTAGAGAAGTTTTAGAAAAGATATTTCCTTGGGAAACTAAAAACTCTAGCCACGAAGGTTCCGATGATTCAGAAACTAAAATGCTCCAAAAAGTAGCAGCGCTAGTTTATAGAAATAAACTTAAATGGAAAACGATACTCCCAGTTATGCCAGTCGCTGCAGCAATCTATACAGATCCTCGAGGAACTAATGCTAGAGTTAGAGGAAATCGTCGATATGGAGTCTATTGGCCTCCAAAATCTGATTTTAGATATTACGAAATTTTAGACTACGATCAATTAGCAGGTGATCAAAAAATGCTCAGGGAAAATCCATGGAGTATTGAAGAAGTAATTAAGCCGATTGGTTTTCATGCGCCAATAGATCAAAATGGATCTTGGTTAAAGAATCCAATCCGACCAGAAACAGCTCAGCCTGGTGACTGGGTAGAACTAGACTATTTTGATTATTCTAAAACTGATCCTCTTACGACGAGCGAAGAAGATAAATTTTTAGAAGAATGGCTAAACAGTTAAATTTGGAGTTTTAAATGAAGATAGCAGGACTTTGGTCAGGACACGACTGTTCTTTTTGCGTTTTAGAAGATGGAAAACCAGTAATTCACGCAGAATACGAAAGATACAATAGAGAGAAGTCACCACCGGGAGATTCAGCAAATTTTATGTTTGAGCGGTACCCTGAGTGGCCCTCAATAACTCATTATGCTTCTGTATATCCAAAAAAGAAGCTTGCCGAAAGAGAAGTATCTTTTTCAGTTCTAAAAAATCACGTTGAAGCCAACGGAGGAGAGCTTTATTTTTGCTCTCACCACAAAGCCCATGCCGCAAACGCTTTTTATTCTAGTAACTTTGAAAAATCTATAATCGTTACTATGGATGGTGGTGGAGTAGAAGACGACCGAGGTGGAGAATCTGCATGCTCTATTTGGAGAGGAGATGGAACAGAATTAAAACACCTCAAAACTTTCCGGCCGCAAGAAATTAATATTGGCGGAGTTTGGACCCGAGTAACTAGATATGTTTTCAAACTACAAAACGGCTGGCCTCGAGGAGGACAAGAAGGTTCCATTATGGCAATGGCTGCATTCGGAGATCCGGAACCCTGGAAAGAAGATTGTTGGAATTGGCTAACTAAAGACAAAATGTCAGCAGGTTTTAAGCCGCCGACCCAACCAATTGGAGCTACTTCTGACAAAGATCCAACTCACCCGTATTTAGAGCCGTGGGCAGCTCATGCTAGAATATCGGAGCAGAATCGATTTGATATAGCTGCAGGTTTACAAGATGCCACTGAAGCACTCATAAGACAGATTATTGAATATGCCTTAAGCTTCGATGCAGACATTGACTCTATTTGCTTAGCAGGTGGAGTAACATTAAACTCTGTTGCGATGGGTAAACTACTAAAATGGTTTCCAAAATTAAAAAGAGTTTATATACCTCCGGTGCCCTATGACGGTGGTCTTTGCATAGGCGCTGCTCAGGTATTGTGGCATGAAAAGTTAGGTAACCCAAGAATTACTTGGGAGCATAATTTTACTCCCTATCTAGGAGAAGCCTGGACAGAAGATCATTTTAAGCAAGTTCTAGAAGATCGAAAAGAAGAAATCGAAGTGTCAGATTCTAGCACCGAAGATGTTGTTTCTAAACTAAAGGATGGAAACATTGTTTCAGTTTTCAATGGTGCTTCAGAATCAGGTCGCAGAGCTTTAGGAAATAGAAGTATTCTCGTAGATCCCAGGTCTTCAACCATGAAAGATACTATCAACGAAAAAGTAAAACACCGTCAATGGTATCGTCCATTTGCTCCATCCATACTAGAGTCCGAAGCTAGAGATTGGTTCGAAGATTACCAAGAAAGTCCATACATGCAGTTTGTTTTAAAGTTCAAAGAAGATAAAGTAGATTTAGTACCTGCAGTAGTCCATTTAGACGGAACTGCGCGACTCCAAACAGTTAGAGAAACTGACAACAAGTGGTACTATGATTTTCTAAAAGCTTGGCAAAAAGATACTGGGATTCCAATTATACTCAATACTAGTTTTAATGATAGGGAACCTATTTGCGAAAATGTAGAGCATGCTCTAAACTGCTTTTTAGGAACTAATATAGATTACCTCTATTTTCCAGAGTATAAAAAGATATTGAAGAGAAAGGAAACAGAATAATGCGAAAAACTATTGGCATCATCGGCCAAGGATTCGTAGGATCTTCTGTTAAAGAAGGGCTAAAAAATTCTTACGAAATAGAAACTTATGATTTAATTTCTGATAAATCAACTGTAGAGTCAGTTGGAGAATTAGTTTGGAAATCTGACGTCATTTTTGTTTGTTTGCCGACGCCAATGAGAAAAGATGGAAGCTGTGATACTAGAATTATCGAAGGCGCTCTAAGAGAAATAGATAACTGCTTATCAGAAATGGGAAAAAGCAAATTATTGATTACTAAGTCTACTGTCCCACCAAACACTCACAATGATTGGAGCAGTAAGTACGAAAATTTGAATCTTGTATTTAATCCTGAATTTCTCACCGAAGCAAATGCTGCAGAAGATTTTAAAAATCAAAATAGAATAGTTTTAGGCGGCCACCCATCTAATTGTAGCGAAGCTCAAGAGATGTTTTCCAAAGTTTTTCCGAACGTTGATTATTTCTGCACAACTTTTGTTACTTCTGAACTAATAAAATATTTCATCAACTGCTTTCTTGCGACTAAAGTATCCTTTGCAAATGAATTTTATCAAATATGCGATTCACTAAATGCTGATTATTCAAGAGTAGTAGATGGAGCCTTATTAGATAAAAGAATAGGGACATCTCATTTAAGCGTTCCTGGACCAGATGGAGATTTTGGATTTGGCGGCCACTGTTTTCCGAAAGATCTTAACGCAATGATATATACGGCTAGTACCCTTGACATCTTTCCAACTGTTTTAAAAGCTGCTAAAGCTAAAAATTCAGAAGTTAGAAACAACAAAGACTGGGAATTGATGAAAGGACGAGCAGTAAGTGATGATTGATAAAGATAAGAAAATTTTAGTAACTGGCGGTCTTGGATTTGTAGGTTCTAATTTAGTAGATGAACTAATTTCTTTTGGCTGTAAAGATATTACTGTTATAGACGATCTTTCTTCTGAGTCTTCATCTTCGTCATACATGAGAAGTGGCGTAAAATATTTCGAAAGAGATATTGTTGATTTACCTATCATGGAAAAAGAATTAAAAAACTTTGACGTTGTTTTTCATCTTGCTGCTTTAGCCAGGTTGCAACCTTCATTTTCAGACCCGACAAGATATTTTCAAGTCAACTCATTAGCTACTTTTTATCTTTTAGATTATTTAAGAAGAAATAATCCTGAAGCCAAGGTTGTTTACGCGGGTTCTAGCACCGCGTTTGGTGGAACACTTTTAAACCCGTATGCTTTTGCAAAACACACGGGTGAAGATATCTGCAGGCTATTTTCTAAAAATTATGACATGAACACTGCTGTTGCTAGATTTTTTAATGTTTATGGCCCACGCCAGCCGATTACTGGAGAGTGGGCTACTGTTATAGGAAAATTTGAGCAACAGTATCTCAACGGAGAACCTTTGACTGTCGTAGGAGATGGAACTCAAAAAAGAGACTTCACACATATTTCAGATATAATTTCCGGATTAATATGTTTAGCTAACGGAAATCACAAAGGAGAAATATTTTCTCTCGGAACCGGTCAGAATTACCCTCTATTTGAAGTAGCGTTTGCGTTTAAGGATAATATTAAGTTTATTCCTCCAAGACCAGGAGAGGCCAAAGAGACCCTTGCAGATATATCAGCTATGACAAACGCTACAGACTGGAAGCCTGAATCTAATTTAATGGAATACATAGCTAAATTTAAAAAAGAGAATCTATACAATTAGCCACTCTGTATATAAGATTTTATATAATGAGTTTTCCAACCGAAAAGCCGCATATTTCTTATTCAGAAGTCAAGAATTGGAAAGAATGCCCATACAGACATAAGCTAGCCTATATAGACAAGATTGATTTAGGATCTCCTTCTCCTTATTTAGATTTTGGAACTAACGTCCACGAAGGATGTGAAAGTTTTTTAAATAGTGGGACCATCCCTAGAGAAAAACTTTTAACCAATATTAGAGACGCTTGGAAAAAGCACGGATTCGACAACCCAGAATGGTATGAAAAAATGCCAAAATGGTATAAGCACGTTCCAGTAGATGAATGGTGCGAATGGGCTTCTAATATGTGGGATGATGTTCCAAGCTTTTTAGATAAAGAATTTCCAGGTTGGGAGCGCGTTAGTGCTGAAGAAATGCTTTATGAAGAAATAGAAAATCATGACGTGAAATTCAAGGGTTTCATAGATGCTATTATTAAAGTGCCTAGAAAAAATGGGACATACAAATACTGGATTATTGATTGGAAAACTGCAAAATCTTATGGCTGGGATAAACGTAAAAGCCGTGATTTTATGATGCAAGCCCAACTTGTTTTGTATAAACATTATTGGGCAACTAAAAATAATATTCCATTCAAAGATGTTGGTTGCGCTTTTGTGCTTTTAAAACGAGGCGGAAAACCAGGAAATATGTGCGGAATACTAAAAGTTTCAGCCGGTCCAAAAGCGCTAGAACAAGCTAACAAGATGGTTAATAGCATGATAAAAAACGTGTACAGAGGATTTTTTGTTAAAAATAGAATGAGCTGTACTTTTTGCGATTACAAAGATACAGAGCATTGTACTTAACAAATTACGATAAAGTTGCATGGGCCATTTTTACCGAGTGGCCCTTTTTTATTAAAATAGATTAGTCTGGAAGAGGTTTTAACATCAGATGAAAAAGAAAAAGAAAATATTACTATTATCTGACCACGCTCTAAGCACGTCAGGTGTAGGTACTCAAAGTAGACATTTAATAAATGGTTTGATGACTAAGTATCCGGGTGAGTGGAGCGTGAGGCAATTTGGAGCGGCTATAAAACATGAAAATTATGATGTAGTCCAAGTTACTGAAGACTTCATTATAAAGCCAATAGACGGCTTCGGCAATCCAGATATGATCAGGTTAGCTTTAATTACAGAAAAGCCAGATATATTAATGTTGTTTACAGATCCTCGTTTTTTCGTGTGGCTCTGGGAAATGGAAGATGAAATTCATCAAATTTGCCCGATTGTTTACTGGCATGTGTGGGACAATTACCCATATCCAGATTTTAACACTCCGTTTTATGAATCAACAGATTTAATAAATTGCCACTCTCATCTAACTTATGAGATGGTAAGTGAAAAATTTCCGGAAAAAACTAATTTTGTTCCTCACGCACTTCCGCCTGATTTGTTCTTCCCATTACCTAAAGAAGAAAAATTAAATCTAAAAGAACAAGCTCTTGGAAAAGATAAGAAAGACGACTTTGTCGTATTTTGGATGAATAGAAATGCTAGAAGAAAAAGAACAAATGATGTTTTAGAAGCTTGGAGCATTTTTGTTAAAAACCTTGAAGAAAAACATGGCAAACGCGACGTAACTCTTTTAATGCATACAGACCCCAACGATAACGAAGGTCCAAACCTATACTCTACTGCTGATTTATTTGGAATACAAGACACCGTAATGTTTTCTACACATAGAGTTGGGTTTGAGCAAATAAACATGATGCATAACATATCGGATGCGTGCTTGAATATAAGTTACGCCGAAGGTTTTGGGTTGGCTACTTTAGAGGCCATGCAAGCTGGAACTCCTATCATAGCTCAAAAAACCGGTGGCTTAACTAGGCAAGTTGTTGATCACCGTGACGGTAGTGAAAATGGAGTTGCTCTAGACGTAGATTTAAGAACTCTTGTAGGCTCTCAACAAGTTCCATACATTTACGAAGATTATTGTTCTAACGAAAACATTGCAGAGGCAATAATGAAATTGTATGAAAAAACACCAGAAGAAAAAGAAGAGCTATCTCAAAAAGTTTTAGATTATGTCAATTCAGAATTTTCTTTTGATAAAACGATAGAGCTTTGGCATGAAACTTTAGTTGAAACTTTAGAAAATTGGGAAACAAGAAGAGACCGTAAATTCTTAGGAGAAATAAAGTGAAAAAACGCGTATTGTTTAGAGGGCCGTTGCTTACACTTTCTGGATATGGAGTTCATAGCAGGCAAGTATTTCAATGGCTAGACTCTAGAGAAGATTTTGAAGTGAAGAGCCAAGTTCTCCCATGGGGAATTACTCCTTGGATTCTTGACGGGAATAGGCAAAACGGCCTAATTGGAAAAATATTCGAATCTACTAACTTAGATAATTTATCTGGTTTCGACTACTCTTTTCAAGTGCAGCTTCCAAACGAGTGGGATCCTTCGCTAGCTAATTTTAATGTTGGAATAACTGCCGCAGTAGAAACAGATAGATGCAGCCCGCAGTGGATAGAAGCGTGTAATAAAATGGACCACATTGTAGTTCCTTCTGAACACACTAAAAAAGTTTTAGAAAACTCAGGCCCACTCTCGGTGCCAGTTACAGTAGTACCAGAGAGCTATCCGGACGGCTTAATTCCATCTGGAGAATCTTTAGGTCTCGATACTGATTTTAATTTTTTAATGTTTGGTCAGATTACTGGAAACAATCCTTGGAACGATAGAAAAAACACTTACTTTTGTCTTAAGTGGCTTTGCGAAATTTTTAAAGATGATCCTGACGTTGGGATAGTAATTAAGACAAATCACGGAAAAAATACTAAAGTAGACAGAAAATTAACTCAGTCGATGTTAAAAAATCTCTTAAGCGAATGCAGGACAGGAGAGTATCCAAAAGTTTATTTGTTACACGGAGAATTAACAGAAGAAGAAATAGCAGATGTTTATTCAGATGAATCTATAAAAGCTTTAGTGGCGCCTTCAAGAGGCGAAGGTTATGGTTTACCACTTTTAGAAGCAGCTGCATGTTCTCTGCCGGTAATAGCAACAAACTGGTCCGGACATCTAGACTTCTTAAATAAAGGAAAGTTTATAAAATTAAACTATGAACTAAAACCAATCCATGAAAGTAGAGTAGATAACGCAATATTTTTAAACGGTTTTCGGTGGGCTGAAGTTTCAGAAGAAGATTTTAAAAAGAAGGTTTCTAAGTTTAGAAAAGCAAGCTCAATTCCTAAAGAATGGGCGAAAGATTTATCTTCTACTATCCGAGAAGAATATTCGCAAGATGCTATTTCTGAAAGATATAATTTGTTATTGAGAGAATTAAATAAGTGACTACTTTAACGACAGTGCTAATAATTGCAGCGTCAATAATGGCTCCTGTACTAGTGGTGTCGCTATATTACAATTTTAAATTTGGAGTATTGATTTTAAAATATGTAGATCAACTAGAAGAAACACTTGACGTGTTTGATGAAAATTATTCTCGTATTTCAGAAGTTACAGAAATGCCAGTATTTTATGACAGTCCACAAATTAGGGCCGTTATACAAGATATTGGAAACTGTCGCGACAGTATTTTAAAAGCAGCTAATATTTTGGGTAAAGTTGAAGAAGAAGAAGAAGAAGTTTGATGGAGTTTCTGTGGAAAAGAAAAAAAGAAAAAAGAGAGTAATAAGAAGAAGAAAAAAAGGTTCAACAACGAAGCTTTATTTTGACGAAAACACTCAGAAAGCAATTTGCGAATTTCAGCAAACGGAATCTGCAGATGATCGTGGGGAAATATACAAAGATAGAATTTCACCAGCTTTTAATAAATTGGCTGAAAATTTAATTTTAATTTATGGATTTGCTAAAAAGGGAGAGAACTTCGGAGTTTTAAAAAATGATTGTGTTACCTTCATGTATGAAACTTTATACAAGTTTGATAATTCTAGAGGAACAAAAGCATTTTCTTATTTTAATGTTGTCGCAAAAAATTGGCTTATATTAAACTCAAGAAGAAGAAAGAAGATTACCGGTTCACACGTCAGTATGGAAGATGCTTCTAGCTTAAGTGCTAACGACAAAATAGCTATAGCAAGCTCTCAAATAGCGCCTAGTCCAGACGACTTAATGATAGATGAAGAATTTAAAGCAGAAATAATGATTATTCTTCGGCAAATACAAGATAAAGTAGATGGAAAAAATGAAGTAGCTTGTATAAACGCTATTATAAAAATATTCGAAATGGTAGACCAGCTAGATTTCTTAAACAAGAGGGCTATCTTTGTTTATGTAAGAGATATTTCTGGACTGAATTCAAAACAGTTATCTGCTTCAATGTCGTCTATTAGAAAGCTTTATAGAGAGCTAAAAGCAGAAGATCCATTTTTTATGTAGGAAAAAACATGAACCCTCAAGAAGACGTTCTTAAGAGAATAAAAGAAAAAGAAAATAAGATAAAGCAGTTTGGAGATTTGCTTGATTCTCTTACTAGCACCGAAGATAAAAAGAAGATGCTCTGGAAAGAGATCTACGAAAACGCAGTTACAGATAGGGAAAATGCATATATACTTTTTCATGAAGTATATTCTCTGATGTCTCAAACACCGTCAGAGCATATCTCTGTGGGCCCTATCATGAACAAATATTTAGAAAGAATGAATAAAGCTAATGACCAACTTCTTAAATTAGCTGAGCTTATTTCTAAAGCTGAAGAGCAAAGTTCTAAAATAGATCCAGAAGACATATTTTCAAAAATAAGCGATTAGGAGAAAGAAATGGGAGACTCAAGAGTCAGAATGCTCGGCCGAAATTCGGTCCAAGGGCAAATGGAAGGTTCTGCACCTCCAGCATCTAGAGTCCTTTATAGAGGGGTAGTAGTTGATTGTATTCAAGATCCTCTATCTTACGACGAATTTAGAAGAGGGATGGATGAAGTTATCGTTGCAAACCCTCAATTTATATCGACAGCGCCTAGAAACAGCATTATAGTGCAACCTATATCTGATGGAATGTCTAAATCTACTGGAAATCTTTTAGCTTATCCATTTTTTCCTCCTCACATTTGCATGCCTGTTAAACCAGGAGAACAAGTTTGGTTGATGGGTGAAAAAGCTGGTGATTTGGGTAGTTTGCCATATTGGATTGCAAGGTGCCCTGAGCCACTACAGGTTGATGATGTAAATTATACGCATGGAGATCGAAAGCTCGCCATGAACACCGCTTTGTCTACTAGCGAAGAATTAGCAGCAGTACAAGGTACAGCACCAATTAAGCTACCAGGCTTTAATAATGGAGATGGTACGCCCAACGGTTCTACTATACCAGACATAGCCGCAACTTTAGCTATAGACCCCGAAGATGGCTATGACTTCATTATGCGTACCTCGTTTTGGAATGAGTATCTCTCTCAAGAGCCCGTACCTAGATTTAGTAAAAGACCACAAGATTTAGTACTTCAAGGTTCTAACAATACAGCAATTATCTTAGGAGAAGATCGAGGTTGGGGATTTGCTAATGATGCTCGCCCAGATAATGCTGAATTAAGAACTGCGCCAGTAGGTCTAGGCGGAGTAGTTCCGTCTGAAGAAGCTGGAAGCATGGCCCCATTTAATGGAACAATAGACATCGTCGCAGGAAGAGGGAGATTTTTACCGGCTAATCCTACCTTGACTGGTTCTATTGGAGACTCTCCAGATAAAACTTCTACAGCGCCTAGAACAATAGAAAACCAGAGAGGGTTTCAAGAAGCAGACAAAGATCCAGTTTCCAATAATTTAAATCCGCAAGAGGCTGCAGATGAAGGAGATCCAGATTTCAAAGACGACTCTTCTAGAGTTTATGTCAGCATGCATACTGCAGGAGATAAAAATTTTGGAATTGATACAAAAGGAGGAAACTTAGCTTCGCCGTTTGAGGGGGAGTTTTCCGATATAGAAGAAGAGCCTTTTGTTATAATGTGCTCAGATAATGTTCGTATTGTAGCTAGAAAAAATGCAGACCATGACATTAACGGCAGTATTAGAATAGTAAAACAAGGAGCTTTAAACGACGATCATGCATGTATTGTTTTACAGCCAGATGGTACAATACAAATTAGCGGAAACAAGATATACATGGGCAGAGTAAAAGATAATGAAGATCGCCCAGGCGGCGAAGGTGCACTTCCAAGAGCGTTAGACGGCGGTCTTGGCTCGGGCCCAGATGGGTCTCAAACAGGAACCGGAAGGCTGGCAGCAACTAGCAGACTAGCAAACCCCATGGTTAGATATTACCAATTAGAGCACATGATTCATTTACTATGCGATGGAATACTCAGTTTTTCTGCAATAGTGAAAACTCATTCTACTCCGGGCTTCGGTGCACCGTCACCTCAGTTGAATGCCGCCGCGGACGCGTTAGCAGGTACAGCTACCCAAGCTAAAGCTCTAGTGACCACGTTGGCTTCAGAAAGAATATTTGGCGAATAATTAATATAAAAGGAAGTGAAAAATGGGAGAAACGTTAAATAAATTTATGGCGGCTGGCGATGCTCTACACCAGGGTTCAAAAACACTCGTAGCCGGCGCCGGCGCGCTCGGAATGGGAGGAGCAGGAGCAATCGCAGAATGGGCTGGTGCTCCAGGCGCAATAGAGGGTTTTACTGAAGACGCTCTATCGCGCGCTGATGAGGTCTCTTCTGCTCAACTTGCCGGGATGTTGGGCGAGGGCAATGAAGTTCCATCTGTTGCTCCTGGAGGACAGGTTGGCGCTAAAGTCCAGGGTGAATTTTGGGCCATCGACATGCCGAAGGAAGTAAAGCGCGTCATAACTGATGGTTCGAAGCCCAATGGTGAAGGAGGCCCAAATTTAACTGCGTATACGCAGTTTATAATTTCAAATGTTTTGAAATGTATAACAAACAGTATGCTAACTGGCCCGGTATCATTTGCAGGAATGGGATTTTCGGTTGGTTCTCCAATGATGCATATTGTTATTATTCCGTTTGGAGATGCCCAGTTAAATCCGATGAATATCATTATTTAAATTATGCGCCTTTAAAACTACAGAGGGGAATAATTAATACAGAAGTAAAAAATAGAGGTGTTTTATATGTCTAACGCAAGGACCTATAGTTTTAAAGCAGTCGGAGAGACTCTAGAGGAATATGGTCAAACTAGAAGAACTGATGTGACTTCGAAGCCTCCCCTGGGAATAAAAACACCACTCCAGCTGGACTATGACTTTGGCCAGCTTTTTGAAATGCACTACAACGTTGGCGACATGATAAAAGATAATCTTAGAAATCTTATCTTGACAAATCATGGAGAAAGAGTGAACATGTATGATTTTGGAGCTAACTTGCAAGAATTGGTTATGGAACTTGGTAGTGAGTCAGCTGACAAAGAAGCTATGTCTAGAATTCTTAAAGCGGCAAATAAATACATGCCGTTTATACAGTTAACTGATTTTAATGCATTTTCTGAACCTCGTCAGGGCGGCGGCCCAGCTGTAAAAGGTATAAGAATAACATATTCTGTTCCAGTTGCCAAGATGGGCACACAGGCGATGGAAGTAATCCTGTATATGGGTGGATAAAAATGGCAGTAGACTCTTCAAAACTAATAGCAAAACAAGCTCAAAAATCTTATCTAGCAAAAGACTTTGTTAATTTCCGAGCTGAATTAATTCAGTACGCGAAAACTTTCTTTCCTGACAAGATTCAAGATTTTTCTGAAGCTAGCTTAGGCGGGCTTTTAATGGAAATGGCAGCCTATGTTGGCGACACGATGTCGTTTTACTTAGATTACCAGTTTAATGAGCTTAATCCAATTACTGCTATTGAACCCTCTAATATAGTTTCTCATGCTAAAAATGCCGGTGTCCCAGTCACAGGCGCAGCACCATCAGTAGTCTTGTTAACAGTTTATATTGCAGTTCCAGCAACTCTTAAAGACAATGGAGACTATGTCCCGCAGAGCAATGCTCTTCCAATAATAAAAAAGGACACTCAAACAAAATCTAATACTGGAATTGTTTTTACTTTAGTAGAAGATTGTAACTTCGGAGAAGTTGATGATTATGGTAATCTAAAATGCACATATATTACTTCAGAAGTAGATGATGCCAATAATCCGATCACGTTTATTCTTACTAAAGAAGTGACTTGTATCTCTGGAAAAATTATAGTAGAAACATTCTCTATTCCCAACGTTTTAAAACCTTTTAGAAAACTTACGCTAAGCAATCAAGACGTAAGCAAAATAATTAGAGTAAAAGATACAGACAAACACATTTATTACGAAGTTGAATCTTTAGCTGAGGATAATATCTTTAGAGCAGTAAAAAATTTAGATGATGAAAAAGAGTTAGTTACATCTAATTTAGAAGTAGTTCCAGCTCCATACCGATATACTAGAGCAACAGATTTTAGAACTCGATTAACTAGTATCCAATTTGGTGGTGGTGATGCCGAAGCTCCAGATGACGATATTATTCCAGATCTTTCTGTTTTGGCATTACCTCTTTATGGAACCAAAACAATGCCTCGGTTTTCTATTGACCCCAACGCTTTATTAAGAACTTCTACTTTGGGAATAGCGCCAATTAACACCACTATAGAAGTTACGTATCGTTATGGAGGTGGAAAGACACACAACGTACCTCCAGAAACAATTAGAACTATAAATTCTTTAAACATTATGTTTCCAGAAAATCCACCAAAATCTATTCAAGACAGTGTTATACAATCGCTTGACGTTTCTAATACGGATTCTGCAGCTGGAGGAGCCGCACCACTAACCATAGAAAATCTTAAAGCCTTAATCCAGTCTTCAAGAAACCAGCAAGCTAGAATTGTAACTCAACAAGATCTTTTAGCTAGAATATATACACTTCCAACTGAGTTTGGAAGAGTGTATCGTGCGGGAATTCATCATAATCCGGATAATCCACTTTCTTCTAATTTATACGTTATTTCTAGAGATATATCTGGAAATCTAGCTATCAGTCCAGACGCTTTAAAGATAAATATTTCTACTTATCTTAATGAATTTAGGCTCGTATCAGACGCAGTAGATATTTTAGACGCAACTGTAATAAATTATGGAGTTAACTTTTCTATAGTTTGTTCTCCAGATGCTAACAAAAGTACAGTGGTTCAAAATGTTATAAATGCGATCAAGGAAGTTTCAGAGATGAAATATTTTCAAATTGACCAACCAATTGTTGAAAGCGATGTAATAAATGCTGTTATAAATACAGAAGGTGTTTTATCTTTGGTAGAGCTTCAATTTAAAAATTACTCCGGCCAAGTCGGCCTAAACAAATTTAGCGATTATGATTTCGATTTAGAAGCAAACAAACATAAAGGCTTAATAGTTGGCCCAGAAGGAGCTATTTTCGAAATGAAATATCCAGATTCTGTAATATTAGGAACAGCTCAGTAGGGTAAAAATGTATTTAATTTTAACAGCTAGCAAAAGCACTTACATCACTAATAAGATCATTGACAACAAATTTAGAGCTACAGATGCGAATGTGGGAAAAGCTGGAACATTAGATCTTTTTAAACTTTACAATGAATCTACACTTACTGGATCAACAGATCCAATTGAGCTATCTAGAATTCTTTTAAAGTTCAATCTAGATTCTCTTCAAAATTTAACTGCATCTAATATAGACATAGGCTCTAGCACTTTTAGAGCAAGATTAAAACTTTTCGATGTCTACGCAGGTCAAGGTGTTCCTAAAAATTTTAAAGCAGTAGTGTACCCGCTTTCAAGATCTTTCGATGAGGGTGTAGGTAGAGACGTATCAGCTTTTCAAGATATAGATGTTGCTAATTTTATTACTTCTTCTTACTCAAACTCTACAGCAAATGCTTGGTTTGTTTCAGGAGCAAATCGAGGTGGTCTATTAAATTCGAATGACATAGACTATATTTCTTCTGGAAGCTTAGGCTCAGGCGTAGTAGATTTTGGAAAAGTTCAGCTTTTTAAAGAGGGAAATGAAGATTTAGATATTGATATAACAAGTATTATTTCTGGAACTTTGGCAGGAAGTATTCCGAATCGAGGATTGCGTATATCTTTTAGTGGATCTCAAGAAACAGATACAAAGACGAGATTTGTCAAGCGGTTTGGCTCGAGGCATGTCTCCGATCCATTTAAAGCCCCACAGCTTCATATTAGCTATGACGATAGTATAATAGATCACCACGAAGATTTTATTTTTGACGTGAGTGGATCTCTATTTTTAAACAATTTCCATCGTGGAACTCCAGCAAACATTTTATCTGGTGCTGCAGCTTCAGAGTTATCTGGAAACAATTGCATTATGCTAAGATTAGAAAAGCAAGACTTGTCTCTTTATTTTACTGGATCTCAGCACACTGAAGGAACGGACTCTACCGGCGCAAAAGGCTTATATTCGGCTTCTTTTGCGGTTTCTTTAAACAATACTTCTAAAGTTAATAAAACTCAAAAACTTTTAGATTTAGCATATAAGAGCGGCTCAGTAACCTTTGATGAGTATTGGACGTCAGTAGATGGTAACGTTGGCTACCATACAGGAAGCGTAGAAATAAAGCTTCCGTATAGGACTTCGTACAATTATTCACCTGCCGATCTGTATTTTCACTTTATGAATATGGAGCCAAAGTACGACAAATTAGATGTTACTCGAATCAACGTTTTTGTTAGGAATTTTGAAACTAAAGATAAAGCTAGCAAACTTCCATATGAAAGAAAAAGTATAATTTTATCGAAAGTTTATTACAGAATAAGAAATTTAGACACTGGAACTATAGTTGTTCCTTTTGAATCGGCAACTGGAGGAACAAAGCTTTCGGCAAATAGTTCGGGATTAAGCTTTGAACTACGTTGTGAGTCACTTCCTCCCGGTCATATTTATACTATAGATTTATTAGTAAAAGATTTTGACCAACACAGAATATACGAATCTGCAAGTCCAAAATTTAAGGTTAGCTAATGGCAAAACGCCCGACCAGCTTTTATACTAAAGGCGGATTATTTTCCCCGCGATTAGTAACAAAAATCGCTCAAGAAGATCCTACGATTTTATCCCAAGATACAACTGCGCTTTCTGGATCTTTGATAGGCGGAAATTCTTGGAAGTTTGACGGCCCGGGCGCTCCATTTAAAAGCACGCAGCAAATACCAATTGACTGGTCTCAATTTTTAAACCATACTTTTTTTAATTCTGCAGAGTCTAAAGTAAACGTAACATTTGACACAATAATCAACTATTTTCCTTTTGATGGAAATACAGCTCAAACTGATAAATTCTTAGAAAATCTTACTGGATTTGAGAAGTGGGTATATGATAAATGGCCAAAACACCTTGGCTGGTTATTTTTCTCGGGCTCTGCAGGTCACGCTTCTTCCGATGTGGGCAGCTATATTAAAGTCAAAGACGTTGCTGGCGTTTTATATCCATCGCTCTCTAAAAGAAAAGATGCAGCCACAGTTTTAGACCCTAAGTCAAAAAGTTTTTCTTTGGAATTTTATATTCATGTACCCAAAGAAGCCAATGGCCGTCAAGTAATCTTTCAAAAAAAGGGCGACTCAGGTGGCAATTGGGCTGGCGGGTTTACTATCGGACTTTTACCCGCGGGCGCAGTACAACGCCCAGCTATTAAGTTTTTAGTATCTAGTGGCACAACAGTTCAGAGCTGTATAATGCCTATAAGACGTGGCGGATTCCGACACATCGCATGTGTGTTTGATCGTCAAACAACTTCATTCCCGCAACTAAAAATGTATCTATCTGGAAAATTGATGGCTACTTCATCTATTATTGCTAGCATTGGTCCATTTGCGGGTGGGGCGCAAGATTTATTAATAGGTTCCGGTTCACACCATATCAATTTCCAGCCGGCAGAAACATTTTCAGGCTCTATAGACGAGTTTAAGTTTTATCACGGACTAAGGACAGAGTATACGATTATGACACAAATGTCGGCATCTGCTCAGCCTTCTCCAAAATTAAAACTTTATTTTAAATTCAATGAAGGCACTGGATCTTATCCTAATAATAATGTTTGCTTAGATTCTTCCGGCAACTCTCTTCATTCTAGAATAGAAAATTTTTCTAAATACGCCACAGCTACATCTAATTTAAGAGATTTACGGAATTTAAAACACCCGATAATTTATGAAGATCGATCTTTGAGTCCAGTGTTATTTCCTGCTCAACCAGACGTTGTAGCTTTAAACACTGATCTAATGGGCTCAGCCAGTTTATACGACGCTAACAACCCCAACTTAATAACTAAGCTGATACCCCAGCATTATTTAGTAGAAGCTTCTGCCGCCGAGGGATATGATGATGAGTATGCGGGAAGAGGAGATGCTTTTTCTTACGTTAAAGATTTCCCTGGCGGCGGTAAAATGGGGTCACCTCAAATTATAGCAAGTGTTCTTTTTTCTTGGGCTAAATTTTTTGATGAGATGAAAATTTATTTAGACCAATTCGGCGATCTCTTAAAAATGGATTATGATAGCGAGGGAACTGTTTCAGACCAAATGCTTATGTTTTTTGCCAATTACTATGGATTTGATTTGCCTACAAACTTTGCAAATTCTGATATAGCTCAATTTCATTTTGGTAAAAATTTAAACTATGAACCATCTTTATCTTCTACTACTTTAAGAGTAATCCAAAACCAAGTATGGAGAAGGATCTTAGTAAATATACAGCACATTATTAGGTCTAAAGGAACCATTCATGGAGTGAAAGCTCTGCTAAGAGCAGCTGGTATAAACCCAGAAAATAATTTTAGATTTAGAGAATTTGGAGGATCTAGAACTATAACAACGGCAGACTCTAGAAGAAAACTAACGCAAGTTTCTAAAATGATTAGTATGACTGGTTCTCTTTCTACTTTTCGATCTCCGTTCTTAAGTGGTTCTAGAGTAGAGGTCGGCTGGCCAACCCCTCAAGGCACATTTGTTCAAAAAGATAAATTTTCTCCTCACGGTATATCAAATGCAGCTTCAGATGGACTTTTTACTACAGCTTCTTGGACTTATGAAGGAATATATTCTTTTGGAAACTTAGTGCAAGATACGCCACCAACTCAAAGCTTAGTAAGAATGTATGTGAGCGGAACTCATGCTTCTACGTCTAAAGGAGCGTGTATATTAAACGTTGTTGCTTGCGGTACAGGAAGCGGAATTTACGAATCTGGATCCGTTAATCTTTTTGTGAGATCTGGCATATCCGATACCGCCTCTACTTTAGAATTAAAGATTAACGGCGCAAATATCTTTGATGGAGATAAGTGGCATCTAGCTGTAGGAAGAGATATTGGTACCTCTACTGGTTCATATGCATCTGCTTCTTACTTTTTAAGAGTTGGAAAACAGAATGGTGGCAACATAACAGAATACCACACTACACAGTCTTACTTTGAAGCTGCCGTGCCAACTCAAGATGTATTCAGTACTATATCAGACCATTATAACTTTTCTGGAAGTTACTTTGTAGTAGGGTCTTCTTCTTTTTATGGTACTTCTGGAAACAAATTTTTAGATTCAACATCAAAAGTAACAAATGCCCTAGCCAGAATAGGAAAAACTGCTGGGCATGTTGCGCAAGTAAGATTTTGGACTTTAGCTTTGAGCCACGAAGAAACCAAAGAACACATTAGAAACTTTAAATCTTTAGGCGTAAAAGACCCTCTAACTAATTTTAGTTTTACTAATGATGTAACAGGAGCATTTGAAAAACTTAGGATAAATGCTGCTCTAGATCAGCAAGTCACTAAGTCAGACGCTTTTGGGAAAATAGCACTCTTTGACTACAGCCAAAACAACCACCATCTTTCTGGAACTATGTTCCAAGCTTCGAAAAGAGTGATAAACCCAGAACACTTTAGTTATTCTATATTAGACCCTAAGTGGGATGAGAGATCAGCAGAAAATAAAATAAGAGTAGCTGGATTTTTAAAGGATTCAAATATACAAGAGTTTAATACTTTGAAAGCTCCAGTAAGAAAAGTTAATCCATCAATCGCGCAATACGACGACACTAGATTTAGTATAGAGGTTTCTGCAGTGAGAGCCCTTAATGAAGATATTGTTTTGTTACTTTCTTCTTTAGATTGGTTTAATAACGCTATAGGAGCTCCAGAGCTCCAGTTTGCAGAAAGTTATCCCGAGCTAGAAAAATTAAGAAGAGTGTATTTTAATAGACTAGATGGAAAACTTAATTTTAAGCAGTTGTTTGAATTTTTTAAATGGTTTGATGATTCTCTTTCCCTATTGGTTGAAAGGCTTATTCCAAGGCACACTAATTTCTTAGGAATAAACTTTGTTATTGAACCTCATATGCTAGAAAGAGCAAAGCACAATTATGCTTCTCAAGCTTCTATTTATCTTGGTGAAAATGATAGAAGAGGTTTAGATACTGAACTGCTTCTTAGACAAATAGTTATCACGTTGAGGAAATTCTAATGCCAAGTTCTGTTTATCCTCCGATGTCAGCTTCATACAGCTACATACAGGGGCACAACGTTAAGAATTACGAAATATTTTCTCAGCGCTTGATTGGAGTGTTAGGAAGAAGCGATAGATCTAAAATGGTGTCAATGACGTCTCACAAGTACGTTACTCCGTTCGGCACCGATGTAACTGGTTCTAAAATAATAAACCAAACATCTGATTCTTATTTTGACGATTCTTTATATCAGCAAGGTGGAGTAACTGTATTCGAGGGCTTGGGCACTCAACAGTTTGCAGTTGCGACGATAACAATCTTATCAGGTGCCGCTTGGCAATCTGATGGATATGTAGACATTAGATTATATGACACTAACGTGTCTGGCTCCTGGACAGAAGGTTATATAAGCGCTTACGGAACAGGGCCCCAAGACTTAACAGCGATGACCGGATCTACAGTTGATTGGGATACACAATTAATTGCAGATTCTGATGGAGCTGGATTTGCCGGAGGAATGAGGTTTTGGGGACTTAGAGAAGTCAGTACGTCCATAGATTCAGACCCTAGATTTAATCCATATTTTTACTTAACTGGAAGTGTACTTCGCCGAGAAGATTTAACTAGTGGAACAGAATATGAAAAAACCGCAGTAATAGCAGCGCACCAAAATATTACTGGCTCGAGAATTATAGCGTTAAACTTATATCAAAAAATTAGCCGGTCTTTAAATGACCCCTTATCTCCATTTCATACGCTTCCTCTTCATGTTAGCCTAAGTGGAGTAAGTGCTTCTTCAGACCCTTCTACACAGTATCTAGGGAGCACTATTACGCTTTCGGTTTCTAAAGAAGGAAAAGAAACAGACCCATCTCTTAACTCCGGCCTTTCGCCATGGTTAACCGGCTCTATGATGCGGTTTAACATAGGCGTTACTTCCAGTTACGCTCCATATAATATCCAAGTTTCATCTGCTCCAGCTGGATACAAGACATTAAGTTTTTCTTCTAATATCGGTTTACCATCTTGGTCTGAATCTAGCGGTTCTTTGAAGATGCTGCCACAATACAATTTAGAAAGAAACAATTTTGGCTATTCAGAATCTCAAACGTTCACACCTTTCGTCGACAAGACTACTCTTTTAGGGTTTGGAGCTAGCACAAGTGGAAAAGATAATCTTCATCTTGACCTGCAAGAATATGTTCCATACTATCGTTCAGTAGTAGACCCAGTCACTGGAGAGACGACTACTGAACCTTGGACCATCACTGATCGATGGCGCGGCCTGGATGGAGATCCTCATATCTCCCACCGGCCTGTTTTAGCCCGCATGGCTGGTTTTGCATCTGCTCCGCCTAACCCCGGAGCCGCGGTGACAGGCTTCAGCCGCAGAACAAGGGTTATGACAGGGTCTGCAAATCCTTTTCACCTCGGATTATTTTATACAGTTAATCAATTTATTTCTGGGGCTGAAATAAATTATGGAACTAAAGACAAGCCAAAATACAAATACACTGAGGGTTTAAGGTGGATCGATGGTGATTATGACATTGAAAATCTTGACGGAATAAGCTATGGACAGGCGACTCAGTTTGACATGAATGGAGTTATAGAGCCTTTAGATATTAGAAAAGAAATAACTGGAGACCATTTATGTATAGGCGATTTTTACGATCCAATACATAATACACTCAAGGGGACTCTTAGTTCTACCGATAGAGTTTTAAATCATCTTGGAATAACGCAACCTATTGGCGAAACTTATAATATTGTAAAAGATACTAAAATCACTCCATTTGAATACATTGATAATGGCGCAGACATATATGGTTTACATCTTACCGTACCTCCACTAGCAGTTCAAACTCCAAAAACTATAGAGTGGACTTTTAATCGCAAGTTTGATTTGAGGGAAGCTAGCGTCTCTGGTGATATTTCAGATGAAGATTTGGAAACTATTTCACGAGACTATGATTGGGTTGAAACGATGACATCAAACCCGCCAAGATTTGTCTTGCAAGAAGGAAAACATAATACTCCGACCGGATATGAATATACCAATCTCGGCTACATGAGACCGCTTTCATTGGAAGACTTCAACGACTATGAAGATCCATATGCTTTCGGATTTTTTCCAGTGGGCACAAGCTACTCTTTCAAAGCCGATTCTGGACTAGTCGATCCAGAGGTTATAGCTTGGCACGCTAAACAAGCAATAAATAGTTCGAGCCTCGGCCAATATTTAACAGCTTCTCTTGGCTCGCAATATAGAAGTTCTAATACCGTTTATATTACACCAGTCACAGCTTCTAGTGGTTGGAATGATAACATACACTTGAGGAACCCTGCAGATGATCTCTTTGGGTTTGATAAATGGGCTTTTACTGAAAAAGCAAGAAGTAAATCCATTGGAGGGTCTTTTCTAGACTATTCTCCATATCTAAACTTAGATGACCTTTCAGCTAATCCAGACCCCTTTTATGAAACAGAGTCTAATTCAGAGTATTTAGAAACGCTAACAAGATCTACTGATAAAGAGCTTCAATATGTTATAGCTGCAAAGCGTGAACTCTATAACTCTGTAAAAATATTTCAAGCTTCCGGTTACGATAGTGCCACACCTTGGGATTGCACTTACTTCCTCGGCACAGTTTATTTTCGTAATGAACGTATTTTTGATGATCCAAAACCATTTTCAAGTCATGAAAAATCAACTCCAAAAGGAATTGTTTATGAAAACACAATTTTTGGATATGATTCAGTAGTATATGGAGGTTACAAAAAATGAAAAGAGATTTTAGAACCTCGGAAGTTCCAGACTTAAATGAAAACTTCAGAAACTACAATAGCGGAACTAGTCTTTTAGCTTATTATAAATTTTCTCAATATGATACTACCACTAATCAAGTGGCAGACTTTTGCAAAGATACCAGCATAGATCCCCTAACATACGAATCGACTGTCTTGTCGCACGCAAAATTAGTAGAATCTAATCCATACCAAGGCAGAGCTGACCTAAAGTCGGTATCTTTAAGAAAGGCTCAAAAGCAGTGTTTTAGACTTCCATACGTTACCCTTTCAGAAAGGATTGCTTCTAACCAAATACCAATCACCATCGCGGGTTGGGCTCAAATGCCAGACATCTCTGGAGACGGCGACGCAAATCTCGGGATACTCACATCTATTGCTGCTGGCACAGTTTTTAATACTACTAATGGAAACTTTAAATTTGTGTATGCGCCAGCTACTAAAAAATTCGAATTTGGTCTAGTTTTAACTACTTCTTCTGCTGGCGTATCTACTATTATCGTTCCGACAGTGTCAATCTTTGATATATCTAAACCTGTTTCGTCTGGCGATTGGTTTCATTTCGCTATTAGGGTAAAAAGTACGATTGCTACTACTGACGCAACTGGTGCAGATATTGGCGACATTATTTCTATATTCATAAATGGAGAAAATGTTACAGATGCCCCTAGCTGTACCGGCGGAGATTCGGGAGGAGGCACTAAATTTGCTGGTGCAAATTCATTTATATTAAAATCTACCGATGTTATCGTAGGAAAAGGACCTTCAGACACGACTGCGGTTGCACAATTTTCTACAATAAACTTTCATGAACTGGCATTTTGGACCTCGGCTTTAGCAGAAGGTGAAATATTATCTCTATATGAAGCTGCAAAAATGTTTGCAGGTAGTGGTGTTTTAAGCTTACCACCAAAAGTTCAAATAGACAATAGAGAAAACAATACAGTAGTTAATCCAATAGTTTTAGCCAACGTAGACAATCTTAATAATGTTACTACCGCTTCTTTTTTTGATGATACGACAGTAAGATTATTCGATTCAACTTCCATAAATTATTCTGCAGGTATACCAAGACACAGTCGGCTAATTACTGCTTCGGTAGCTTCTCCTAGCCAAGAACCAGATATTTATTTAAACTCAGGATTAAGAGTTCCGAACTCACCTTACGGATGCCCTTCTGGGTCTTATGTTTTTGGAAATGCTACTATAAATACAGCAGACAGCGAAGCGTTATCTGTCGATTCTACTTATCCTGGAGTTGGAACTCAATATACAGGCGATCGCCCATTTACTCAGCAGAGGTACGGAAAAGGTTATAGTTGGGATATTAAAGAATCTCCAGCCCCCTTTCATCCGTTTAATGACACCGAAGTTTTGGATGATAGATTTTCTATTTGGAAAGAAGATTCTCTTATTGGGCCCTCATTTGATGTAAACAGAGATAGCCAACACTACTTAGATTATAAATTAGATTTGCCTACTACTTCTTCACGTCGAGGCCGGTCTATAATACCGATAACGCTTAAAAATAGTACTATTTTAGATGCTACTAGATACGACGTTTTAAATCAACAAGACCCCCAAGGGCCTACCGATGCTAGTAATACAGGATTCTATTATTGGAACTGGAAATCAAAACGCTGGAATCAAAAAGGTAATACTATCGAAGATGGTACGACTGGAGTCTATCACTTCAGGCTTCTCGCTGAAAGATATTATAGGTGGGACTGGAGCACCGGTTCAGCTAGTGTCTTCGGCTATGGTTTCTTCGATTGTCCTTCCACTCCAAGAAAGCTTGTAGTTTCTTATTCAGACGGAACATCATATTTAGCAGGCCAAACAGGAGGCCAGCAAAGCTATAGAAAATGTTCTCCTGCTTTTGCTGGATTTGAATCAATTCCCAGGCAGTTTTATCCAGGGCCAAAAGAAACAAATGGTCTTTTTAGAACTTCTTCTTTAATACTAACAGCCAGCTATCCAGCTTTCCTCACGTCTTCCTTATATGCTGGCCAGCCAATGATGCAATATGGGGCTCCGCAAAACACTACTTATTTTGCTAAAGAGGCGGAAAGACTTAAACTCAGCAATTATATTCAAGCCCCCTTTATTTTAGAAAAAGCAATCCTAACTCTCACGGTTGAAGGTAGAAGAACTTATTCTAATAGAGACAGGTTTCCTGCCAATAGCTACCCTCAAGATGACTACGTATTTTTCCTATACCGACAAGCAACTGTTGGAAACGATATAAAGCAGCAATTGTCTTCTAGCGATCGTTATCTTATATGCAGTGGAAATGTTGCAGTATACGCAGAAGATTGTTGGGATTCAGACTCCAGCGGAAGTATAGCGGGAGGAGGAATATTAGGAGTTAAATATAGCGATAAATTTGGTCATCTATTTAAACCGGTAAACTCGCCCGCAGTTTCTTTAAAATTGCTTACCGAGGTGACAGGCGGGATCTTTGATCCTGGGAGTCTTAAAAATTCCAACAGGAACCGGCCATATCCAGCTAGTCACACGGAAGATCGAGCAGCCTTTGAAGTCACCACTGGACAAAAATCTGTAGAAGTTGTAATGACTCCTGCGCTATGCCCTAAGCGGAGATATGGACAATTCTGGGAGCACACACAAGTACAACATGTCGTTTCTGGAAACTGGTATTATTTATCTGCTTGGGGAGCTCTATCTTTAAGGCCACCCATCGCGGGTGTAGGCACAGGTGGAAACCTCAATATCATTGGATACGTTACACGTGAAGATGTAAGGTATCCTCCATACACCAACCAGAAGAACGGCGCGGCCGTTATTGGGCTACCTACTCAGAATAAATCTTTCTGGTCTGATGACTGGGAATTCATGAATAGAGAGATACTCTATGCTTCAGCTTGCTTTAGTGCTCGTAATCCCGATATGGATATTATGACTCCTTCAACCGATATATCTGAATCTTTAAACTATGGATATTTTGGTAGCACTACGGAAGCTAGATCAACAGATGGAAAAGCGGCTATCATTAATATAGCCTCTGTCCCTCCAGACTACAACCGCGGAACCCCAGTGTTTTGTTCTTGGCTTGGAGGAACTACGTATGTTGCTTCGCCTCTAAATAAAGAAGCTATAAAACCTCAGTTTAGAGGCGGCTATAGAATTAGATCTAGCTCCAATGATAGAAGGCAGTGGTATGGACAGAGATTGCCTCCAAAACCAAAAAACTTTAATATTTCTCCAGAGCCAGAAACTTTTATGACGCCTTTAGGCGCAGTGTGGGAAACAGGATCTATATGGGCCCAGCATCGCCAAAACTACGGTGGTGAACCATGGTCTTCTATGCCCCCTGTAACTCCGACCACTTTCTTGGAAATTAATCAAATAAACGAAGAAGCTACTAAAAACTTTTTAGCTGCAGAAAAACTAGATCCTCGAACTAGAAATATAGGAACTCGATATTCTAGCTATGTTCAACAGGGTTCTGCTTCTTACTTTAATATAACATCTTCGGTCAACCAGATCACAGGCTCGAATCCAGGCTGGAGGCAACAATTAATATGGAACGGAACACGCAACGTATTTGATTCACCTACTCAAGCAGGGCAGAGAAAGACAGGATATTTGCTTCTGCCTGGAGATGATCTAATATTAGGTTTAGATGCAGCGTTAGCGGCTCCAAAAGGGCAAGTTTCAGGAAGCGTTACATGCCTTACCGGTTCGTATTTAAGGCTCTCTCGAAGAGAGTTTAAATTAACTCTAGTTGGATCTTATGTAAAAGACAACAGGCGAATTGCGATAAGTTCTGACCAGCAGCTTCTCAATGCGAACGCTTCACTAGCTATAGGCACAGACAGAGTGACAGATCAGTTCTTGGTAGGAACCCGAACTGATTACCAAGGGTCTTATCTATCAAAGCATATGACTGGCTCTATGATGCGGTGGATATCCAATAAGCCACTTAACCCTGACTTAGAATCAGACCCTCTGTGGACAGGCAGAAATCTTGTTGATTACGTAGCTCCTACTGCAGGAGACTATAGACAATTTAGAAGAATTTTTTCTAGTGAATTAAGTAAATCTCTTGGAGACACCGCATCGTTCCAAAGGTTTACTAGCTGTTATGATTCAGGATCAGTCTATTATGACAGCTTAGTACCGCTCCCGCAAGAACTATATAAGCCTTTCGATCTTACCGAATTTAATGAAAAGGGTAACTACGAAGGTGGCACTCTGCCAGGAAGTGGAGACTACGGTTATCGAGGCCCCGATGGTCGTATAGTGACAAAAAATGCCGTAGCTGGATTTGGGCTATCTTCCCGCCATGATTTAAAAAATCTTTGGAACCCAGATTCAGTGGGCCAACCAAACAATGCAGGCAATGTCGTCGATGCTTACAATGAAAATTGGTATCGTTCTTTTCCATATGAATCTAAATACACCAGAAAGAGAAAAGCAGCCGATGGATCTATAGTTGTAGTTCATCCGCTGAGGCAACCTACTCCAAACATGGAATCTAAGACGGCTGTGCTCTCCAGCGGGTCTTCTACCGACATCAATGTGCGCAGGTTACCTCTTGCAAAAGGAAGAATATTTTTAGCTGGAGATATTGGAAGTAGCATTGATGGTAACGTGGGTTATGCTGCAAATAATTGGCGTACATGGAGAAAAGCTGGATTGCTGGTAGCTGCTCCTAAGATTTTAGTAGGAAGCGTTGTGCCTTCGTGGTCTACTGGGGCGGGTGGTACCAATATCAACCCCTTCTTCACCGCATACGCTCCAGAAGCGCAGCATTCTTGGTTCCGTAGCACAGATGTTGGCATGCACTTAAGGTATCAATATGGATACGTTAACTGTAATGATTTCTTTGGCTTAACTACATATTCTACCTCGTCCGGAGTTCCGTTGAGAACGTCGCTCGAATACGCAACAGGCCTCTCTTATGATCGAATTGGAATGACTGGAGAAGTTGGTTTCTATCCGATGTTCGTGGCTAGTCGTAAACCATCCGGGTGGAAATATGGAGTAATGAACCCAGTCCCAATCGGTCCGTCAGCCAAGTTTCGACCTGATCGCTTCGGCCAATTTAGAGACATGCTTGAACAAAGGTTAGACGCTGTTATTTATGATACGCAGACTGAAGTTTTAGTTGAAGACAGTTATCCTGTCGTTTCTGCTTTTAGAGACCCAGCATGGGCAAACCCAACAGATTGGGTACCTAGAGCCGCTGAGGCAACTCGCAGTTCTAATTTAAGCATATATTCTACAAGTTCTCTTCCTTACTTCGATGATCCGCAAGGGTCTGTATATCCAGACGGAAGAAACAGAAGCGGTCCAATCGATGATGAAGCTGAGGAATACGTTGTTGTTGTAGCAGACGAATAAATAATATTTTTAAAATTTGGCTCTAATTTTTTAACCTATGGTATCAAAACACTTACAAAACAGCCTAATTAGTTCAAGAGTGAAAAGATGGCCATAAAGAAATCTACAAAAAAATCTTCGCTTAAAACTACAGACTTTTTAAAAATAAAAGAGGGTAGGTCTGGTGCTATAAGTAAAATTGTTGCGCCGCATGATTTTCAAGTTGGAGTAGGTTCCGATTCATATAGGTCTTCTCTTACTTCTACCGGTATCATAGTAGCACAAAGAGGTTTCTCAGGCTCTCTCACTAGATTAGAAGATGGAAATCCATATCTACATGCTGGTTCTAATATTGCTTTGGCAACAGGTTCCGATGGATCTATTACAATTGCAGCTTCTGGATTTTCTAACAATCCCCTAACAGCTACAGTCGCCGGTGGTTTATTCTTTGACGCTGGAACCACTTACGATGGATCAGCATCAAAAACATTGGCTATAGATATATACCAAAACAGAGGCTTAAGTATTCATCCTACTGCTGGTTTGAGGATCGATTTCACTTCAGCTTCTTCAGTGGCGCCTGCAACGTCTGATCGTGTTTTAATTGGCGACGCTGGATCTTCTTATAATGCGAAATATTGCACCATAAACGATATATTGAGTCTAGGTTCAGCTGGAACTCTAGCTAATGCAATAACTTTAGGCAACGGAATAGAAGATTCGGCTGGTGGAGTTAGCAGCTATAATAACACCGCAGCTATTACTTTAGCTGTGACTGTTTCTGCATCTTCTGGTTTGGGTGTTACATCAGATGGAGTGAGGATATCTCCATCTACTTTACCCCTTGCTACAGTAGCCACAGGAGACAAAGTTTTAATTGGAGATGTCTCTGATAGCGATAATGTAAAGTATGTTACAGCTCAATCAATAGCAAACTTAGCTACTGTTGGAACACTTTCTAACGCTCTAACTGCCGGTAATGGCTTACAGCTAAACTCTGGCGCTACATTTGATGGCTCTGCAGCCAAGACTATATCTGCAAAAGCAGCAGACGCAACAATTTCTGTCGGAGGTTCTGGAATAAGTGTTTTAAAAGTTCCAAACAACCTCACAAGTTCACGGGGAATTTCTAGCTTTACTTATGATGGATCATCATCTGGTGTCGGAATTCAAGTAGCCATAGATGCAAATGGAGGCCTCGGTTTCGATGCTGCTGACGCGCTGTCTTTAGAAATTTCAAATCTTCCAAGCGCAGATATAACCATCAACGACTATATTCCATTTTATGATGCGAGTGGAGGAACCACCGCAGTATCAAAAACTACTGCTAACCAATTAAGAACTTTAATATCAGGAGATATTACTTCTGTTACTGCTGGAACTGGATTAACAGGTGGTGGATCAACTGGAGACTTGACGTTAGCTATAAACAATAATGTAGTAGCCACTATTTCTGGATCCACTTTTACAGGTGGAGTCAAATTTGATACTGGCCTTACTGGTTCTCTTACTAAATTACCAGACGGTACATCATTTTTAAGAGCCGGTTCTAACGTATCTTTAAATACCGGGTCTAAAGGTGAGATTACGATTAGCGCTGTAGCTGGCGGCGGCGGTGTCGCAGATGGAAACGCTAAATATCTAGTCCTAGCAGCCACAAGCTCTCTTAGCGAAGAAAGAGTTTTCTCTATGGGTACCGGCCTATCGGCTTCTGATGGCGGAGCTGGAAATAATTACACAGTTTCGGTAAGAGACTCAATTTTTGCTTCCCTGACAGGCTCTCAGTTCTCTGGCAATGTTGGAGTAACTGGATCTATAGGATCTACGTCTTTAGTGACCTCTCCAGCTTTCTCTGGGTCTTTAACGCACCTTCAAGATGGCACTTCTTTTATAAAGGCTGGAAACAATATTCAGGTAGCCACAAGTTCCAACGGAGGCATAACCATCACCGGCACTGTTCCTGCAGCCACGACATTTTTCAGCAGTCCAGCAAATGGTTATATTGTGACTACTGGGTCTACTAGTTTTGCTGGATCTCACGGAGCATCTTACCCTACAACTAATGTAGGAACTGATGCATTTTTCTTTGTCAGCGGCACTATAGGTTCTGCTAATTCTTCTACTGCTGGAACTGCAGTCTTTAGCGGAGATGTTGTAGTTTCCGGCACAATGTACGGTACTGGAACCATTGGTCCAGCAGAAGATGGAGTCTATACAGACGGGCTCTTTACAGATTTTATTTCGTCAACGCCGATTGGAACTGCGATAGATAGAATAAATGAGGTGCTTTTAGGCGTTGCCCCATCTGCAGCTCCAGCTTTAGATGATATGGGGTGTGGAAACACTGGAACAACCGCAGTTCTTTCTTTTGGTTCATCTCAGTCTATTTCCGGCTATACGAACGTTCAACCTTCTACTCTCAGCAGTCCAAGCAACACCCTTTCTAACATAGATATTAATGGAACTTATAGCTCTACTACTTCTAATAACAATATTAGGGCAGCAGCTTTCGCAGGTTCGACAACCATAGAAGGAGTCTTAAACTTAGATGTTTCTGCTGATGGCACTAATTATCCAAATTACGCTTTTGGAAATGGCGACTCTGGAACCCTTTATCTCTACGTAAACAATAATTCTACCGCTATTCACTCTACATCTTTAGGTTCTTTTGCGTCTGGAAATTCATTAAACACGAGTGGAAGCGGATTTATCAGTCTAGGCGCTGCAACTACAGGCTCTTTTTCAGACGGTAGCGCTTTTACAATATTTCAACACCGTACTGGTTCTTTTAGAGTAAGTACAAACGATCAAAGAAATGGTTGGAATTATGCTAGAGTAACTCACGTTGTGGGGAGCACGACTAACACCTGCAACTATGTCAGCTGGGTCAATGACTCTGATTCTAACGCTCTAAGCTCAGACAACTCAGCTTTCGATAGTCTTTCAATGACTGGGCTAGCTAGTCTATCAGGCGTAAAATATAACACTGCAGGCTCAGCACAATATAGGCTTAGAGTTTTAAATGCTTATAGAAATGTTTATTCTAATTCTAATATTTCTTTTAATGGTACCAATTGTTCAGTTTCATCCCAGGCGTTTCCTTCTATAAATTATGCCGGTGGCGAAAATGAGACAAAAATTCTTCACCTAACTGGATCGGCGACGATTAATGCTAATTCTCTCCTAAATGAATCTATCACGGTAAGTTCTAACGTGCCTCATCCGCTTAAATCGAATCTTTCTAGTGCGGGATCTCAATCTATTGCTGGCATTTTGATGTGGGCTTATTCTAATAATTCTACTACTACAGCTGAATATTTTAGAGCAGAAAACTACAGGATTATATCTGGAAGCTATACAACACAAGCTTCAGTAACTGCTGGTGGAAACACTTGGGATTCTTCAAAGCATATGTCTGGTAGTAATGCTGGTTATGAAGATGGCTTAATGTTTTATAATAGACGACTTTATGCACCGGTTCAAGGTGGCGCTTCTGGAGATTTTAGAAATAGTACCGACGGAGGATCTATTGCTAACGGACCAGCAGACAATGTGAACTATAGCGGAATAACCAGTGGTACACGTACTTTCTATAGATATTTTCAAAATACCTCAGGCGGATCTCAAACTGGGTTTTCGTTAACTATTAATGGATCAGGAACTATAGTTTCTAATGGCACTTCTTTGGGAACTGGAAATATTTCTGTTTTAGTTAAGCTGCCAACAACATCCGCAGCTCAATCTACGGGGTGGATGGATTTGGCGCTAGCTTTTGCAACTGGGCAAATTAGTGACGGAGACGGATGCTTAGAGGGTAGTTTAGACTCTAGTTTAAATGCAACTAACACGGTTACTTTTGGTACAGTTTTCGTAGAAAGCAATGAATATGTAGTAGTTAAAATTTTAGCTGATGCATCTTTTACAGGCTACTCAAGCCAAATTTCAGTGAGCTGGAGCTAAGGAGGGAAAATGGGATTAAACGATACCACAGCAACTAAATTGTCTCTTAAGCGTCTCTCTGGAAAAGCCATGACTTCAGACGAGAAGGGCGTTGCTAACGAAGCTTTACCTTCTAATGTAGTTATTTCTGCTCAGACTATATTTGGTAATGTTATACCTCCCAACCCTGTAGCTTCTTTTTATACAATAACTGATGGAAACGCTGAATACTTAAGACTTTCTGCTTCGTTTATTGCAGGTAGTGATACGTCAAGTGGTAGACACGCTTTTTCTCTCCAACTACCAGACGACTATGAAGCTAACAGCTCTAATCCGAAAAAGGGCACATACCCCTTTATAAATAAGCAGTCTATTCCGATCACCAGTGGATCTCTTCAGCTAATACCTACTTCCTTTGGCAATTCTTATGAGGCGCTGCCTTATCATACTGGATCTGGCCAAACACAAATACCAGTTTTAGATGCTAGAGATTGGGTTCTAGATTATTTTTCTGGAATATTCTTTCAGCAAGACCCGCCTGGAACTGGAGACCAGTCTACAAACCCAAGATACGTAGATGCTTATCTTTACGTAGGAGATTTTTTAGTAGCTTCTACAGCATCTTCTGGCGGAGGCTCAGGAGATTCAGCAGCTGAATATCTTGTTTTAGCCGCAACAGGTTCTTTAAGCGCAGAAAGAGTTCTCGCGATGGGAACCGGTCTTTCATCGAGCGATGGAGGAGCAGGAGGAAATTATACGCTTAGTGTTAGAGATTCTATTTTTGCTTCTCTTACAGGGTCTCAGTTTTCAGGTAATGTAGGAATCACCGGGTCTTTTGGAGCTACTTCTAACTCAATATTTGGAAATAACAGCAGTTTATCAGGAGTGGACAATAACTTCTTCGTGTCTGGAGCTATTGACTCAAGAGGCACTTCAGCTAGAGGAACTTCAGTATTCGGCGGAGACATAGTAGCTTCTGGAGCTTTCGTAGCTCAAAATGGGCTTTCTGGATCCCTCACTCATTTAGTTGATGGATCATCCTATCTCATAGCTGGAAGTAACGTGACTATAACTACGGGTTCTTCTGGTGCTGTTACTATTGCGGCTTCTGGTGCCGGCAGCGGCGATATATCCGGCGTTATAGCTGGAGACGGTTTATCTGGCGGTGGATTAACTGGAACAGTTACCCTCACAACTGCTCCAAGTTCTAGTATTTATTTTGTCACTTCATCTCACGGAGCTGGCAGCGAATTAATTGTTCCGAGTGCAAACTTTGCCAGGAATTCTTATGATTTTGAAAAAACACAAATATTTGTTAACGGGAATTTAATGTTGTCAGGATCTAGTTTTGACTACAGTCTTTCGGGAACGAGTACTGGCATTAATTTTAATTTTGCCTTGCGTAATGATGATATCGTAATAGTAAAATACCTTTGAAAATCAGTGATCTAGATCTTTTGATGATATATTTATTTTTGACGCGCACTACCCCCTACGCACTTTAAGTTTTAAGGTACTTTAATGTTTGTAACAAATGATCTCGGACTTGCGGCTTATTTAATGATTAAAGGCCTGTGTCTGCTTGATGCTCGCATAGATTCATACGGAAGATATGTTTTCGAATTTAATGATTCTAAAAACGAAGCAAGAAAATTATCGATAGACTTTTTAAACTCTGATTGCGCTAAGTTTGATCAGCAGGTTAGAAATCTCAGAACGCTATTAAAAACTTCTGGAAATTCTAATTTACCGTAATATTTACAAGTGTTAAGTTACTTTTAGTTTGTCCGTTTTTTTAAAGTTTAGTCCTTTTTACGTTTGCCTAATTACAAAAAAAGGAGTAAATAATGGCGAATAGAACACAATTAAGAACCCAACAGGTGACTGCCTCATTTGGTAATCCACTGTTAGGTCATATTAACGATAATCTTGCTGCTGCCGCTTCTGGTAGTATTGTTGCCGCAGATTTAACTGACGTTCTCAGTGTATCTCTTTCAGCAATCAAGAGAATCACGGGTGGTACTGACTTCTCAAGTGCTGCTGCTGGTGTATTCACACATGCACTTACCGACTTTTCTGGAGACATTAAAGTTACCGGTAACGACATCAAGGGAAGCACGGGTAATACTGCTCTAACCCTTTCTAACACTGACGTAACTGTTGCGGCAGGTTTGAAAATTATCAACAACGCAATCACAGCTTCTGATAACGGTACCCCAATTGTTTGGGATGTTTCAGATAACGTAACTATTGGTGGAGATCTTCGAATCAACGGTAACGACATCAGCGACAGTGGTGGAAATACTCACATCACCTTTACTGCAGGTGCTGCTGGCCTTACAGCTGTAGCTGGAGACCTTAAAATAACCGGTAACTCCATCCAAGGCTCAGCCGGAAGTGATGCTATTGAGATAGACGGCACTGATGTCGAAGTACTTGGTGATCTTACAGTCACCGGTAACGATATTAAAGGTTCTGGCGGAACTGTTGTTACATTCAACGGTGTTAACACTAGCTTAGCTGGTGACCTTACAGTTGTTGGTAACGACCTTGACTTCTCTGCTGGAAACGCTAATATTGGTGCGACAATCGGCGCAAACCAGCTTACGATTGGTGCTTCATCTACCACTACAGTGATTCCTGGTAGCTTAACTGTCCAGGGTACTACCACTACTATCGATACTACTAACTTAAACGTTAAAGATCCAGTTATCGCAATGGGTGTTGGTGCACAAGTTGCTAATAGCAACGGTGGTATCGCAATCATGTCCGGTTCTGCTGCTGGTACCGATCTTGTCTTCGGACGTATCGCAAACGACACTTTTGGTGTTGGTATTCTTGATACTCAGAGCGGTTCTGTAACTTCGCTTGCAGCAATGGCAGTTACTAACTTACGTGCTGGAAGATATGAAGTAGATGGTGCTACTAACTACTTCGACATGGGTGGTGCTGATCTTAAAGTGGTCGCTGCTGCTGACGTTGCTATCGCCCCAGGTGGTGGACAGCTTATGGTAAGTGGTGGAATCCTCCCAGCGTCTAATGGTGCTGGAGCTCTAGGATCTAATGCGTTGCAGTGGTCAGATCTCTTCCTTCAAGAAGGTGCAGTAATTAACTTTGACAATGGTGATTTCACCATGACTCAAACTAACAATCTTCTCGCTCTCGCAGGTGGTAACACTCGTGTTGAAAGATTAGAGATTGATACTGCTACTAACTACATTGATACGGTAGGTGCAGACCTTAACATTATTTCAGCTGGCGATCTTGTTATCAACCCAGGTGGTGGTGATGCATATGTAGATGGAGACTTATTCCCATCTGCTTCTAACGGTGGAGCTCTCGGTAGTACGACGCTTCAGTGGTCAGATGCGTTCCTTGCTGCAGGTGCTGCTATCAACTTTAGCAATGGTAACTTCGTAATGACTCACGGAGCTGCCGGTAGGTTAACCCTTAACGCTGGTAATAACCTCTGCTTTGGCGATCCTGGAGAAGCTATTTTCGGAGACGGTACCGACTTGTACGTATCTTCAAGTGGCGATCTAAACCTTATCGGAAGAGGTAATGACATCTCTTTCGTCGGTCAAGGAGCTGCCCCGGGAATGATGTTTAGTAGAGCTGCTGCCAATACTCAGTATCTTAACTTCTCAACCAATGATGCAGCTGCTATTACTGGCGGAACTACTGGCTTCGGTATTCGTAATAATAACGGAACCATGCAGTTCAAGAATAATGGCGGTGATTGGGAGCCGTTTGGTGCAGGTGGATCTGCTGACAAGAAGACACTTCTAGTCAGTGGAGCTGGAGTACCAGCTAACGCTAGAGCGCACATCAGTGCATTTGATGTAAGTTCAATTCCAGTCGCAGATCGTCCAGATAGAATCGACGCATACGTTAATGGACAGCTTTTGCTCTCCGGAACGTCTGCCGATTATGTTCTCGATGAAGTTGCTGGAGCTAATGCATGCGATATCAGAGTTAAGTTCACCCTTGTTGATCAAGATGTTCTTACTGTTGTCGTTAGATAATATTTATCTTAATTAATTCCTGTGGGGACCTCTTTTGGGGTCCCCACTTTTTTTTACTTTGGAGAGTAAAATAATATTTTTTATATGATTTTGGAGTAAAAATGTCTAACGCTATTTCAAATAAAATTTTAGAGATTATTAAAAGTTCAGAGAAAGAAGTAGATCAATGCGATTCTGATTTTTCTAAACTTTCAGATTCGTCTACACAAATTTCTGGCTTATGTAATTCTATAACTCAATTTTTAAAAAATTCTGTAGATGGAATAGTTCAAATAGAAGATGATCAAGAAAAGTTAGTTGTTCTTTTAAATGCTGTAAATCAACTGAATGATTTTGCTAGCAGATACCCTAGAGAAATGGAAAACAGCTTTATTTCGTTAAGAATTAAAAAAGAAGCGCACATAACAAATCTACAAAAACTAAAAATTCTTCATTCTGAGACACTGGCGTTAGAGAAAGAGCAAGATAAGATAATGGAAGAGCTAGAATTAGGAAATTCCACTGCTAAAAAGTCTACTAAAGGTCGTCGAAAACCAGGAGAGAGACCGGTCAGTATAAAAAATAAGAGGAATTCCTTGCAAGATGTAAAAGATATTGATGGAGAAAGTAGTCTCGAAGATATTTAATCCAATAAGGGACCAAAATGGCCGGAATATTAGACAACAAAAGCAGGGTGATGGATGTAATCATTACTCCCCTGGGAAGATCGCAGATGGCTTCTGGAAAGATGCGTATAGAATACGCTTCTTTTGCAGATAAATCTATAGTTTACACATCTAGTTCTTCTGGCGCTTTAGAAAATTTAGCGAATAGAGTTTATTTTGAAGCTGCTAGCAGCGAATACGACCAGATAATATACGAAATAGATTCTGATGGAGACCTAGCACCATTCAGATCTGGAGAATATCAAATAAACTCCCAAGACGTTACGTATGTGAGCTCGTCTTCCGGTACTGCAATGCAGTTTACCGGCAGCATAGATTTAATTGCGGAAGAGGTGTGTGCAAATGCTTTAAAACATTTTCAATCTCAGCAGATAATAGGAACTAGAGATTTATTTCGTGAAGACCATGGATCTCTATTTAGCATTAGCCATACCACAGCATCTTTTAGAGCTACAAACACCTTTCCTCTTAATGTTTATGAAGAAATAACTGACGTCTATGTAGATGATATTCCAACGGTATTCCAGTCTTCTACATTTGGGCACCTTCCAAACTTTCAATATCTTCCTCCAATAACTAAACCATGGCAAGATCATCCAACTGGAAGCGAGCTTGGAAACTATAGTAGAATAAATAAACCTGCAGCAACTGAATGGTCTACTATGGAAAGTTATTTGTCAAAATTTGACAAACAAAGAGTAGAATTCACCGAAACATCTCAAGAAAACAATTTAATATGCCAGCTTTTTGAAGAGAGGTTTGTTAACACGACTGCTGAATCAAATTGCACTTTAGAAAAATTAGCTATTATAGATTATGGAACCTTTTCAATAGACACCGATAGTAATGCGCACATATTTTTTGCTGGAAAGATATTCAGAGACTCTGCAGGCTGTTTGTGTTTTGCGAATCTTTTAACTTTAGTTTTTAACGACGAGGAAGAATAATGGGCGGTGGATTAGACGATCATCTTCTTGAAGAAGATCTCCGCGAATCTGGAGGGTCTTGTGTTATAGAGGGAACTTTAATCCAAACTATACGTGGATCGATTCCAGTAGAGTGGATTGAGATTGGAGACTTAGTTTATTCTTACGATTTTGAAAAGTCTGATTTCGGTTTTTTCAAAGTTTTAGGGTTAAATGTTCCAGTAGAGAAAAAAGTGTGGTCTACAGTAACTACTGAATTAGGTTACAAATTAAACTGTACTTTCGATCACCCTATCTTTAGCGACTCTATAGAAAGTGGAGAACTTCCAGTTAAAGATGCTGATATTGGATCTCCAGTATATGTTTTCGAAGATGGAAATCTGATAAAAGATTCTATAGCTTCTATAGAGGTTAAAAAATCTAAAGTTACAGTTTATAACTTTGAAGTTGACTGTGTCCACACGTATATTTCTGATAATGTTTTATCTCATAACGCTTCTGCAAAAGGTGGTGGTTCTTCATTCTCAGCTTCTGGAGCTGCTGCAGGAGGTCCTTCCGGAGCTTCATACGGTATGTCCGGCGGATCTAGTGGCGCTTCTGCAGATTTAGCTGGAGTAGTTTTCATGGGAGATCTTGATCTTACTCCCGCTGAAGTGATCGGCCCCGCTTCACACGCTTTTGGAATGGGCGGAGGGGTGGTTTATATAGAAGATCCTGGTGACGCTTCATCAGTAGAATACGAGGGCGGTGGGTCATCACCGGACCCTGTAGAAGCTATAATTACTGATTATGATCCGCGGCTCACATTTGATCCTAAGTATTTAACACATTATAACCAGACTCCTGTCGTCACCAATGTGGAGGTAATCCTTGTGGGCGAAGAAATAGCAGAGTCTAAGAACCATCAAATTACTATAGAGTGTACAGCATACATAGATGAACCTCGATGTTTTGGATTTGGAATAAGCCATATAGCGGCGCAATTGACGATTGGGGGTAGCGCTAGTCCAATTAGCTATTTTAAATCTACTAAAGCTTCTGCTGCATCAGCTATAATGTCTATTTCTTCTCCTACGCCTGGACCTAAAAAGCCAACTTATATGGAGATGCCAGAAACAGATACAGCAGTACACGTAGTTGGCCAAGACTATTGGAGCACAGTCAATTTTCCGGATTATGGTTCATATGTATCCCACACAGACTACCCTCCAGACGAAGCATATCCAACTGCCGAATGGACGGAGGCAGATCATGGCAGCTCTGAATATAGTTACAGCACTTTCAATTTTTCCCGTTTTACTACTAGAGAAGGAATGGGCGCTTCATATTTAGCGTTTAGAAATATTGACCCCGCTCTTGTAAATGAATTATCTTCTCCAATAACAAATTGGTCAGCAATCACCGAAGGCACCATAACATCTCAGTTTAATGATAGCGTTTGGATGAATTTTTCTGAAGACACCCTTGCTTCAATTGACGGCTGGTCTGCTCAAAATAAACAATCTCAGTCTTTACTTTACGAATATCAACGTGTAATGTCTGAATTCGACGCTGGCTCAGTGCCAGTAACTATTAAAAGATCTGCTCGACAAAGATTTACCCCAGTTAAATTTTATTTTTCAGCGATGATTAATGAACAACAATTGTATGATATTACTCATGAACAAGACATACGTTTAAAAATGCATATGATAAGTAAAGGCGAAAGCAAAGATTATGCTACTGATGATTACATGTTGACTTCATGCAACACGAGTTTGCAAGTCAACATTTGGAAAGCTGTAAAAGAGTGGAAAGCTGGAAAATTTTTTCCTGCTGAAATAAGCGTAAGTGGCGCTTCACAGTTTTCCAATAGTGATATTATCAATGTGATAAACCCAAACTCTTTCTTTACAACTTATGTTTTACAAGAAAGTTATTACAATAGTGAATTATCAAAGTTTGAAAATAAAATTCATGGAGGCATTCTTGACCCTTATGCAGAGGTAGACATCACGTCTACTAACTCTTATAATCCAGGAGATTTAAGATTCTATAGAGTTACCTCTAGCACTACTCTTCACGAGCAAATAAAAAAAGTAAATGTCGCAGGTTTTAGTGAGCTCATAAGCGTGCCCGAGTATTTTTCAAGCATCATTATAAATATTGACGAAGCGGGCAATGCAGTTATTAATAACATCCCTGAAAATTGTCTCTATATAGAATGGTATGCTTATAGGAAAGGGTGCCTTACACCAGCTTCGCCGCTATTTCCGGAAGGCGCAGCAGAGTATCAAGGTGTAATTGAAGGTAACCCAGAATTGTTAGAAGGAGAACCTCCCTCTGCCTTTGTAACTTCAGGTGGAACTGCAAAAAAATGGGAGGGTTCTCTCATGGAAGCCGAGCAAGACGGGTCTTGTTATTTGATTCAAATGATATTTAAAGATTTAATGGGGTCTGTTCTAGGTTGGTACGACGCAACATTTGAATCTAAATTAAATTTACCAGATCTCGGAGTAGAAACTATTGCTTTCACGGTACAAGAAGAATCAAGAAGTGAAGAGTTCGTAACATTTAAGATTTATGAAAGCAAATCTGGAAACCTTTCCACTGAAGCTATAGACACTATAATGGATTCATCTGCTTTGTCTGATTGGCAAAGTGAAGTAGACGAAATAAAGACACAAACAGGTACAGTTACTCAATATAAGGTAGTAAAAATCGACCCTGGGACAGGCTCAAGAACGACAATGCCCGACACATACTTTGCAGGCAGCACAGTTACTTGCGAGCTAAATATGGCTACTGGCGAAAAAACACTTTTTGAGTTTAATTTAATGTACGCAAGCTTAGCCGAAAGTTCAAACAACACCGCAATAGAAACAGAGGCTGGTACCGGAACCGCTGCTACTGCAGATTATAGAGCAGGAGTGAGGTACCAATATAGTTACCTAGCCCAAGAAGTCAACTGGCCTCTCTTAAATTCAGACCACGCATCTCCCGGGCAAACATTCGGTCTAAATGATTACTTTGCAAGGCTTATTTCTACGAAAAAAGTGACCAAAACCGTCACACACACTCCGTATATAGTAGAACCCTTTATAAGCTCGATATCAGCGGTAAGAAGTGAAATTGGACGATGCAACATTGTAACAGTTTTGGTTGGCGGAACTCAAGAAATGGTAAATCACTATGTTTTATACGCCCAATACGGTAAGGTAAAAACGCCAATTCAAATTCTACTTCCAGACGACGATGAAGAAATAGTGTTCGTAGATACTCAAAATTTCGATTTCTATGGTACAGTAGTATATTCAGTTAAAATTATTTCTGCTAACATGGGAGTCATAACAGATATTACTTGGCCAAGCGCATCTGTAACTAGAAACAATTCAATAAGCTTAATAAGTCCAGTTGACGGCCAATGGGGCGACAAGAGTATTTTAATAGACGGAGAATCAGCAGGTTAAAAAAAATGGCAACTTCAACAGACGCAACTACTAATTTTAATTTATATACGACAGAAACTTTAGGTGCTTCTGCAGAAGCTGGATCTATGGTTTCTCTTGAAGCTGCTTCTGCTGTATCAAGCACAGCTCTATCTTCACCTCAAATTGGTACAACAACAACAAAAATAGAGTATGATAATTCTAATAGAATGCTTTCTGAAGTACTTTTAAACCCTTTACGACCAGAATTGCTAGCTATCATGGATTTAAGAACTCTCGTCAATGAAGATTTTACCTGGGAAGGTGATAACTACCTTCAGGGGTATACTAAATTTTACGATTACATGGTTTCTAGATCTTCGGTAAGAACATCAGACGCAGCCACTGTTTCTAGCCTCGTAACGGGGATGCAAAACAATTATTCAGAAGAATTTTCTGAAGCCTATGAGCAATATGAAACTTCTGTAGCTGCAGCAGTTTCTGAGCTAGAGCTTTTAAAACTTACTTATATGCTGAAAAATTATATGATTTTAGGCACAAATTTTAGAGATTTTTTAGAAGTGTATGATTGGCAAGGTGTCGTCGAGGCCGAATTACCGATGGAAGAGATCGAAGGCTATTATTTAGGTTCTTCTCCAACTGTTTGGCTCCCATATGTTCTTGGAGCTAATGCTAGCGGGACTCCGCCATCTTCGGGTTTGTTGCTAGCATCCACGATCCAACAATTAGCTTTCATTCATGCCTTTGGTTCTCCAGCTACAATTTTTAGTTTAGCGTTGCAGGGTTCTTACTCCGTTCCTGACTTTGACACTGACAATGTTGGTGCTTATAAATTTTTGTCTGAAATAGGTTCAGATGATCCAAGTATGCACATAAGAAAGTATAATATTGCTCAAAAAGGGCACCAGTCCGATATCGCCTTCGGCAATACTGCTGATGGTAATTTTTCATTTTTAAACGCTGATAGAGTTACTCGCATAGTCAATGGACAGAGTGATAATAATTCCAGATATGTTTCAGATCACCACCCTTATTACCAAGTGTTTTCTTCAATAATATCCAGCAATCTAAACCCCAGCTATGTTTTAAAACATTGCAATCTCTCAGCAGGAGCTTACGATACGGTTTTATGGGACATACTTCAGCGTAGAGCGGGCGCCACAAGCACAACTGCAATTTTGCCAGCTGATAAATCTTTATTTCTTGAATTAGCTGGTTGGGATCCATTTCTTCAAAGCGCGAAAGATGGTTCTTTTCTCTATGAAGACTGCATGTTACAGACGCAGTTTTTTCCAGATTTAACCATGTTTAAAGACGGGATTATGGCAGACGCTTTTGACGAAGAGCAAAGCTATGTCGATAAGCATGACGTGGAATATACCGGAAACACCGGAAACACTGTAAGCATTTCTGGTATTAAAAAGACAGTAAACGAAGCTTTCGGATCTGAATCTGGATTATTGAACTTTTCAGATTACACCGCGGTGGCTGAAAATCTAGAATCTTCATCTAAAGAGCTTGGAACAGCATTAGCAAGACTCCATAGGACCGGAAATCATTCTAACTTTAACCCGACCGAAGCTAGTCACCACTCTAATGTGGCTCCTGACGGAGTGTTTCAAAATTATCCACAGGGAGCTTTTGATGCAGGCTCTATTTTAGTCGCGACTTGCAAAACTTTTAGAGAGAGATTTGCAAGCAGTTTTGAAAAATATTATCTTTGGTATGGATTCCAGCAATCTGATAACACTATTACGAACCCAAGATCTTATAGCGCTATTGATGAAGCAACGACGCATGCGCAGTTCTCGCAACCAGCAGCATCTCATATTAAAAAATTCGCTTCTTTGATGGCTTACGGAATGATAAATTCTGACAACACACAAGACACTGACGGCAGAGCAAGAGGATTAAACTTTGCTAAGAGAGTCGTCGGAGCATTTGTCAAAGATTACCACAGCGGTCATCTTACTTTCGTTGACGAACAAGAAGAAGTGGTAGACTTCGAAGCTGATGATACAGGTCAGTTCGTTGAAACTTCTTATTGGGTTCATAAAAATAAGTCTCCACTTTCTGGGACCCCAGTAAGTTTGAGAGGGGTAAAAACTAATCTTTGGAGCCTTTTAGCCACACCAAAAGGCGTACGCACAACTGAAAAAGAGAGTGGTGCAGCATATTACGAAGTTTCAGACCTTTCAACGAACACTCCAAACCATGTAGTAACTACTGATATTTTAGATCTATATGGCGGACCTCTAGCATTCTATGCGGACAATAAAAACGACTCCTTTAGCTCACAGCCGATGGCTGGATGGCTACAGTGGGCTCCAGTGTATACGCCTGGTGAATCTATGACTAATTCACCTAAGTTTTTTACTAAGAGTATTCTCAACACAAAAAGCGCAACAGTCCAAAACACCCGGGCCATGGAAGAAGTGGGAGAAGTTCCAGATGAACCTTTACATAAAGTATTAAATGCTCTTCAAAACACTGCAGCTATATTAGCGCAAGCCGGAACAGGCGCGCATACGATGAATTTCGGTTTAAGTCCAGAGGGCACCTGGGCAGAAGCATGTAACATGTGGAAATACTCTTGGCACTACGCAGACAATTCTATTAGAACAGGCTCTCCAGATGATTCTCAAGGCATGGTTCCTCTCTTAGCTAATTTGTGGGCAGCAGAAATGATAGAGATGGTCATGCTTACGATGAGATATATTTTAGAAAAACGGGGCCACAAAATCTCGCCTGCGACTGCTAGTGACCTCTGTTTTCCTTTATATGCTTTTAACGCCCCTTATCACGACGACAAAGGGTGGTGCGATTATTTTGAAGATCAATTAGAACAGACAGGCTGCGTAGACAACGAGTTTCCATTCCACCAATGCTATTTAGACCGAGCAGCATCTGACACTGATAATCCAACCGGGATAGATTTCTCTAGGTGGGTCCCGACTATGAATGCTATCCAAAAGAATTTCTGCCGAGATGATGGAACTTTAATGTCTGGTATGAAACTTGAAAAATTAATGGGACACATTATTGACCAGATGGCAATATTGATGAAGACCCACTATCCATTTTTTCATATTGCGTACGTTCAACAGTGGACTACCGGTCACGGCAGATATTGGCCACTTTTAGGTAATTATAGCGACATGCAAGAGGCCGATACTCTCAGAGCTCGCGTCGCTCATGACTCTACATCTGGTGACGAAAAGCCAGAATACACCCACCGCGGTGAACCAATGAGACCAAGGGTTTTATTCCCTTATTATTGCGATAAATACAACATCGCCGACTCTGCTGTGCCTGGGTCCAGCATCATGGCAGCTCTCAATCGTATAATATATACCCATGAAAAACGAAATTCGATATGCTCATCCGATGGTGGAGAAGCTTACAACGCGGGAGATATAAAGTACAACGAACAAACCATGATGGCTTGGGTTGGTGGATTTTCTGCTACGTTTGGAGGTAACGACATGACGCAGATTGTAAGCGATGGAACCCTAGTTGCCGATGGCGACAGCGATTATGTGACAACAGACGCGCTGTACGGCTACGGCGACGGTTATGATTCATGGGACACGGAAGCAGACAAAGCGTGGATTACAGATTATCCAGACTCATGGATTTCCTATGCGGCAGACCTTGTTAACTACTGGGGTTCTGGAGGCTACCTCGAAGGCAGTGGCACCTTTCCTAATATGGATTATGTGCTCCGGTATCTTATGCAGGACAATCGCGGCCTCGACCCCGCTAGCGATCCGGAGACTCCCACCACATACTCGTATAATCCACGAGTGTCGTTGATATACTACTCGATGTGGGCTGCAGTGAGTGGAAACCCCGACTTGTTTGGATTCGGCGATGACGATGGAGGACGCGGAGCCGCAATCAGCAATGGATCGTATGATTACTCCATCAAGCCAGGCCAAAAGTCTCCGAACAACATCACTACGACTACTTGTCCGCACGACTTCTGGGCAACTTGGTTCGTGGGAGCTACGCCTCATATTATAGATTATATGACAGGATGCAGCTATGAAAAGTATTTGGGTACAGAGTTTAATGGAATAACTCTCTCAATAAATCAGGGCGCTGGAAACCATTTGTGGGCTATGGATTTTGATGATGACAGTGTCGCTCATCGACACAGCCCTTTAGCAGAAGTCATGTGCAACTATTACAGTAGTGAAGATCTTAAGGATGAAATATGGTCAGCCGGAGAATGTTATGTGGTCAGTGACCACGGAAATCTTTTGGGATATTCGCCGGGAATAAACCGACCAGACAATGGTTTTATTGATATGGACTACTGGGCACTTGGCGCTCGGACAGGTCAAACTACCAATGTTTTTGGAAGAGATTCAGGTGGAACCGACACTCAGCCTAGATTCAATGCGTCATTTCAAGGTTTTTTATACGAAATCAATGGTGCAATGATTCCTTTGCTTGAGGGAATGATTATGTCGGCTCAAGATCGATATTTTAAAGCTCCGGCGTTCAATATTCTTGAAGAATATGGAGAAAGAATTAAAAATTATTCTGGGACAGCGATCGAAGCTTTTGCAGGAAAAGGTTCTTCTAGAAATTTAGAGCCAGTGATAGACTATGTTAGAGATCTTGCAAGCGCTAATGTAGCAGGACAAGATGTCCTTCAAAACCTAACAGAGCAGCAAATAGCTTTAAAATACTTATCTTTTTATAATCAAAAAGGCGATCCCAAAAATGGTTTGATCCCAATGAAAGATACTATAGACGATAATTTACAAAAAGCTATTACACTGATGTTTGACCAAAACGCCCTTAGGGATAGAAAGGGCTTAAAGACATTAGTTTTTGGAATTCCTGCCGGAGGAGTTGAAGAGTTCGATGCATCTTCAACTACGCTGTCATTAGGCAGTACTGACCAATTTATGGCATACCACCATGGCAGAACGCAAGCCCAAATGATGATGGTGTTGTTACAGGGCTATAATTTTGAATTTCCTCAAGTAGTCCTCGAACCGATGTTAATCCCTATAGTGCCGAATCTTTTTTTAATAAGAGAATCTTTTGATGACTTAGATTGGGATGCAATAGGCACCGACCTTTCTACGCTAAGAAATCACCTTAAATTTCTAAGAGTAGAAATAAGCGTCCAAGAAGGCCAGGACCAATCCGCGCAAGTAACTGTAAACGATCAAATAGAATTAGACACTATAGCAAACCTCTATGGTGATGGTCTTACTAACCAGATTCAACATGCCGCATTTAAAATCATGGAAAGCTATCTATTAGAACAATATTATAAGATCACAACTGGAGTAGTTATAAATGAAGATACTTTTCCAAGCACGTCTGAAGATATTGGTCTCGGTATTAACGCTTACGCCGCTAATCTTTCGGAGGCGCTATCAGCAGAATTTGCTTCTTACAATTCCACAGTTTCTTCTGCAGTTTCTCAAGTGATGAATTCTTTAGTGTCTTCTACGCAGAACTATAGTAATATAGCATCTGATTTTACTACTTCTTTAGAAACTACCGAGTACTCTGATTTAGCTGATGAAATATTAGATTCTGTAACCAATGCAGGAAGCTCGAGGATCTATAGTGCCGAAAAAATGAAAGAGACAATAATAAAAGCTAAAAGATTTGACCGTATAATTTATGTGCATTTCCATCCAGACGATTTTGCAGTTAGATGGAAAACACCCGCTGGTGACTGTATGGGAGCAAGCTACACAGAGGCCTCTGCAGGCTTAGATTACCGCGGCCATGAGGGAGTTTATGGTGGAAAAACTGCGTCTTCATCGGCCGATGTTATAGGTTACACTGCTTATGAAGATTTAGAAATCTTATCAGGTGGCACAGTGTCAGATTTAATAACAGATGATACAGCTTGGATTCTTACTGCAGATGGGGCAGAAACTATTGAAGAATCGGTATCAATTCGTGATGGACTAACAGCCGATTCGATAAACTACAGCTATTGGGGTGGTGTCACATCCACAGGTATAAAATTTAGAGAGAGATCTGGAGAAGAAAGTATAAATTTCTTTAGAGCCACTGTATCACTATTAGATTTAAGCCTTAGAAGGGGAGATACGTAATGTCTGATTCACAATCTATAAACGAAACCGATATAGGAGCTATTAGTTACCCATCGATGGGAGGCTTTGTATTCGATGTTCCAGAACCAGGAGATTTTTCAGCTCAATTTATCTATAAAAGATATGTAGTTAACGAAAGATCTTCTACTAATTCAGCTGTCTATGAAATGGTCGACGGCGTTCAAACATTTATAGAAGATGCTAGATATATTAACTTGATTATTAACCCGCCTTCTTCTACTAACCTCTTAGATAATGAAGAAACAATCGTTTTAACTGCTTCTCAAAAAGCTTCTTTAGTAGAAGCTTATATAAGCACAGTTAATTCTGAAGAAGATATTCAAGGATCGAAATTTTCAACTTTAACAATAGAAGATTCCGTAACAAGCGCAGATATTACAAACTCTATAATAGAAGCCGCAGCTACCCAAGCCGGCTTAACAACTTTAAGTATAAGTGATGCTTTAAGTTTAATGTCTACAAACAAAGAAACTTTAGACGTCGACGCACTGCTAAACGCAGCTGAAATTGGTTCAAGTGATCCATACAAATTTTATGACCCCTCAGAAGGAACTCATGTTTCGTATTCTCAAGTAGAAAACCCATCATCATTTTCGATTAATTTTGCAATCAACAACAAGTTTTTAGCTGATATCTTAAAAACTTCGGAGTCAGCTAGTTTGAGCCCCCTTTTTGGAAAAATCAATGGAGATATTTCAACAGCAGAATCTCTTCAGATTACCGCTAGGTCATCTCAAAATTCGTCGATCTTGTCTATGGAAGATTATATGCCCACGATGCAAACTATTAGTGAGTCGACTACTTCAGATTCTTCTTCTGGTTTTTTGCCGGGTGTAGCATTTTTAGGATATATGATCCAAAAAAATGAAATCATTAATGGAGAAGAAGTTTTAGTAACTAATGCCTATCTTGACGGCGCATTTGAAGCTTCAGCAGAAGACACCACTACAGAGCTAAACGATTTTTTAGTCAAATATGGTTCAACTTACACATATAAAATCAAAACTTTATATCTTTTGAGATGGAATGAATATGCATCAACCGGAGAAACTACTCAAAAATACTCAATGGTGTCTTCGAGAAGCGCCCCCTTTGTTAAAGTGGAGTGCGTAGAAAAAATTCCACCTACGCCTCCTAACGGAATAGAGTTTGTAAGACAGCAAAACGGTTCAATACAGCTTTTCTGGACTCCTGGATCAAATCCAACTGGCGATGTTGTAAAATACCAAGTTTTTAGAAGAAAGACAATTGATGAACCTTTTACGCTAATCAGGCAAATAGACTTTGACTACACAGAAGAGCAGGTGGAATCTCCAGAAACAGTACCGAGCCAGAGTATAATTAAGCAACCCTATGCCTGGTGCAATTTCTTTGATTATGAATTTGATAACTTTAGTGAATACATATATGCGGTATGTGCAGTAGATGCTCACCACTTAAGCTCTAATTATTCGCCGCAGTTTAAAGTCAAATACGACCAAACTGTAGGCAGACTAAAAGTCGATATGATTTCTCCTGAAGGCGCACCGAAACCGTACCCTAATTTTCTTTTACCAGAAATTCTCTTTGAAGATTCTGTTAAAGACAGCCTCCACAAGTATTTAGATATATATTTTACACCAAATTATTATAAAATTAATGACGGAGACGGCGCCACAGCTAGCGATCCAATTGGAGATTATTCTTTTATTCCATTCGTAAATGACAGCGATGTTGGTGGAATTAGAATGCAAATAATTAACTTAGATAGGCAAAATAGTAAAAATGTACATATAATCTTAAACAACGAGCTGGAAACAGACCCCGATGATGGCTCATACGTAACATAAACTTGACAAACTTTAAACGAAGTATTCTCTTGTTTATTGGGGACCAATATATTTATTTGATGATCATTATTACTATAATTAGAACAATGGAGAAAAAATGGGATTTTTAGATCATTCTACTAACAACATTATCGTAGATGCAGTTTTAACTGACATTGGAAGAAAAAAATTAGCTGAAGGGACTTTTAGCATCGCAAAGTTTGCTTTAGGAGATGACGAAGTAGATTATAACATTATTAAACAGTTTGGCAGGACAGTTGGAAAAGAAAAAATAGAAAAAAATACTCCTGTGTTTGAAGCTCAAACGAACGCTGACTTAGGCCTCAAATATAAACTTCTTACCGTTTCTAATCCATATTTGACAAAATTGCCATATCTCACAGCTACTTCAGTGTCAAATACAGTTAATGCATTGCGCGGCCAAACGGCAACTATTACAGTAGAACAACTTCCAGATTCACTTTTTGCTAGTACTACTTCTACTGGAGCTTCAGATGTAAGAGACAGTGTATTTAACATAGAGTATGATGCTAGGTTTTTAGCCCTGGGTGGAACTGGCGCGTCGTCTATTGGTTCTAACAACATTGTTGTAGCAAAAAGGTCGACTGCAACCAGAAGATCAGCTTCTCAATGGGATGGTGCATCTTTAGTGTCTTCTCTAACTGTAGTCAGTTTTTCAGATTCTTATTTTGCATACTACTCGTCAAATTCATCCAATGACGTCATAACAACTTACGTCGAATTCTCTGGCCAATTCAGTGGCCAAAGACTAGTTGTCCCAATTACTATTAAGAAATCTTCTACATGATGATTGCTTTTTGATATAAAGATGCTTTTTTAAAAGAGTTAACGGAGAAATTATTAAATGCCAACTTTTACTACCTTAAGTACCACTGCTGGAGATGCTACTACTTCTACTAGCGATTTAACGCAACTTGTTGACGTAGTTCAAGAAGACATTTCTGGCTCAGGAACCAGAAGGTCTTACCAAGTTTTTGTCACAGGAGGAATCGGGCCTGGAGTAACTTCTTCGCTGTTTCAAACCGTCTATGACCAAGATTTTTCATTACAAACTGCAAACGCTCTTTTGGATATGACAATTGGGTTGTTTGGAGAATCTTCAGTAGTTACATCTGTCAGAACCGGCGTAGACTCTACTGGAAAAAGTCTTTTTCCATCTAGCTCTATAATGATGAGAGAAAAAGTATCCAATTATTCTCAGTACGCGCAAGTTCTCTTAGGAGACTCCACAGCTTCTTTTTACGCGCCTGGAATAACTAGACAATCAGATTTATCTACTAACTCTGCAACAGGTATAGAGGGAGATAGAATTGAACAAGCTCTTTTTGTAAACTTCCGCAGGCTATTTGCTAGAGACGAAATCAAAAAAGAGACTTTCGCTCTAAGACTATTCCAATCAGCTGCTTTTGATAATTTCGATTATTGGGAGTCTAATTCAAACAGGGCTTCTAAATCTGCAACAGCACTTCAGAAGGTGGGTTATTTTCTTACTGGAGCGGGTGGAGTCTTTAACGGTGTCGTAACCAGCAGCTGGAGAAGAAATATTGCCGTTAACTCAACCAGTGGGTCAACAATATACGCTGATATCAACGCATCTACAAGACAACTTAAGTGCGATGGAGGAGACGTTGGATATCTAGTAAACACTAACAACACTAGTCAATATGCAGGTTTGATTTTTTACGATCAAGGAATAGCAGTTTTAGATATGGGTAAAGTGTTTATGCATAATCAACACATGTCTGGTGCAGTTTCTGCAATGAGAGCAGGAGCGGTTGTAGATGGCGCCGGAGCCTACGCTTTTACAGTAAAATCAGGTAAGACGCTGCTAGGTCCGACCATACCTAAATTTGCAGGTAATCCAAATGCAACGTTTATACCAGATTTCATATGCTCTGGATCGATTGATGATATTGTGAATCATATATCCTCTACGAGATTTGGATCTGGAAGTTTAACTGCGGCAACATTTCAAAACGTAACAAAAATAAATTCAAATATTTATTTCTGTAGAGCTAAATCTACTGAGTACAATTATTCTTCTAATCCAACTTATACTGACACCAATGGTAATATTAATGTAGTCAATGCAACTAGTAACGAGAGATCTTTTACTTATATTACCACGATTGGATTATATGATAGTTCGGGAGCTCTTCTTGCTGTCGCTAAGCTTTCTAGGCCAATTGAAAAGAATGACGAGAAAGATCTTACTTTGAGAGTACGCCTGGATTTCTAAGCGATGGATTTAAATGTCGATTATAGCATTAAACGAAAAAAACTTTGATGTCGTAACGCTACAGATGCACCCGAAGAGAACATTCTCTTCATCTTCTAGTGGCCTTACAGGCTCAGTGTTTGTGTATGCGCAAAGATCGACTAGTATAAAAGACCAGGCTCTTCCTTCTGGATCTCTAACAGGATCAAATGGAGTTTTTTCAGACGAAAATATTACCACCCGCCAGATGAACACTTGGTATGTTGCAGCCGAAGCGGAAAATAGAACCCAAGAAGGACTAAGGTATCCTAACGGAACCGATTTCACCCCGTCTACTGGAAACTCTAAACTTTTCCCATCTGCATCAGTACCATGGTCAGTATCAAGCGGATCTTTATCAGCAAGCTTTGTCACTTATTTAGACAGTGTATCTAATCTGGTAAAGTCGCCAAATTTAAAAAAGCAAGTAGAGATATTCCGGTTTCGCCCTGCTACAGTATTCAACTCTAACACAGTTAGAAAATCGATAGTGATAAACACGTTATCTGACTTTTATAGAACCTCTATGCCAAATTCAGATTTTGGTTTTACGAACTATAATTCAATTAACTTTTTTACCGCATCTTCAGTTTCTCCAAATAGAGCGTTAATATATCCATCACCAAGCCTTAGAGCAGTTCCCACTTCTGGAACTTTCGCTATCACCGGATCTTTTAACATAAGCTTTTATATAAATCCAAGATATACTACACCTAACCCTTACGAAGACTTTAAAGCTGGTGTCATTGCGCATATGAGTTCATGCTACGCAGTATCTCTTCACACTGGGTCAGGAGTAAATCAGTATGGATATCCAAGCACTTTTAGAATAGCGCTACAATTATCTCAATCTGCTGATACAAGACCTTCAGAGATCAATCTCAACATACTTAACAATAAGCGATCTTACCCGCAGGATATGATTTTTGTGTCAGATGAACATTCTTTAACACATAAACATTGGCATCACGTATCTATAAATTTGGGCCTGGCTACTGTAGGAAAGGTTTCTAGGACTTGGGGAGGTACCGGCTCATTTTATATAGATGGAACAAAGCAGAAAAAATCTGATTTTATAGTCGCTTCAGAGTCAATAAACACACGCCACTTTCACGATTTTAATCCCTTGTTTATAGGAAATTATTACGACGGGACAAATCAGGGAGCTTCATCTGTAAGAGCATTTTTTAATGCGACAGCTGCGAGTAAAGAAGGAGTAGAAAACTGGGGTCCAGGACACACTGAAGATCCTGCTTCTGCTCTTTTAAATCACCCGCTTAATGCAGAATTTCACGACTTTAGAATCTATGAAAGGCAACTTACAACCAATGAGATAATAACTGCTTCTATTCAAGGTCCAACGCAAGAGCAATTTCAGAAAATTATTAAAATGTATTTGCCTCCCTTTTTCACCACAGGGAGCACAGCCCGGACCGTAATCAACACACCTTTCCAAGCTAAGAAACAATTTACGACTAAACCTTTTAATTCTTTTTTATCTTTTGATGTTGATGGAAGAGACATAAGTTTACAAAATTTCGTGAGAGAACATAGGCATAAAGTTTTTCCAAGGCTCTTTCACCTAACTAGTTCTGAAATATCTGACACAACTAAGAGTTGGCAAACTGCGAATAGGCTTCTTTATGAGTTTGGGGTCCAATCTTCATATGTCCGAGCGCGCAACTTAACTATTTTACCGTGCGACAACGGACTCTTTCGGCCAAACTTTAATTTATTGCTGACGCAGTCTGATCCATTCGGGCTTAAAGATATGACTCCAGAAACGAAAGCAGTTTCAGGAACTTTTGTATATCCTTATAGGAATGACCGTGGTATTATTGACCTCTCTTTAGTCACTTTAAGAGATATGCATGTGATGCCCACGTATATGACAGGAGTAATGCAAGAGTCTGGCCATGGAACTACTTTTGCCGACGATGGCGAGCCAAGATATGTAGTGCAACTTACAGAGTCTAACGGCTGGACAAAAAACGCAACTCCCCAGATACTTCAACTGACTAGGGACAACACTTCAGACGAAATATGTTTTTTTGATGCTTCCAATTTGTTTTACGGGCAATCTATTAAAAAAGGTTCTTATAGTATACTTGATAAAGCAATTTCTGGCTCAAACACGAGAGTGTCTATAAGATTAAGAGACGATGGCAGGGGAAATATTTTCCGTTCTGACTGCTCAACTCCACCAGCAACTTGGAATTCAGTAGGAAATATTTACTACGACGAAGGAATAGTTTTGGTTAAAGCTCCAACCATTCCATTTTTTGGAAAAGATCAATTTGAAGTGGAGCTAGAAGGATTCCAAAACGTTCATATGCAAGAGATAAATGTTAATGCATATACAGGAAGAATTAACTCTTCTTCTAATTCGTCTTTCCGACCAATGCGACCAGACAATTATGCAAATTCAGTAGATGGAAACTTTGTGGCTATTAGTGAAATATTATTTCACGATGATAATCTTAATATTGTTGCTCGAGCTAAACTTGCACAACCGGTTGTAAAAAGATTAACAGATAAATACCTTTTTAGAGTAAAGATGGATTATTGATGATACTAGGGCTAGATGTTTCTACAAGCTGCACTGGATGGTGTTTGATAGAAGAAAAAAATTCTAAACTAGTAGATATTGGATTTATAAGTTTGGAAAAGCATAAGGGGGTATACTCTAAAGCTAAAATAGTGGAAAGAGTATTACAAGATATTCTAGTGGGACACTTAGTTGAAAAAGTGTTTATAGAAGAGAACCTGCAAGCTTTTAGACCAGGGCTATCATCTGCAAAAACTCTTTCTACGCTGGCAAGATTTAATGGAATAGTTTCTCTTTTGTGTTACCAAACTTTTGAACTCGAGCCAATCCACCTTAATGTTAATGCTGCTAGAAAATCATTGGGTATAAAAATAGAAAGACAATCTAAGTGTGGAAAGTCTACTAAAGAGCAAGTTGTTGAATGGGCTTCTGGAGAATTAAAAGATTTCCTTTGGCCAACTAAAGTCTTAAAATCTGGCAAGCGTAAAGGCTTAGAGATATTAGACCCTGTAAGTTATGATATGGCAGATGCTTATGTTATCTCTAGAGCGGGAGTAGCACTTGAACAATAGCTTATAAGCTATTATTATTAAATTAATGCGTGAAGATTTAACTATCAGAGCAAGCTTTTTACAAGAAGTGTTTGGTAGCGGCATAATCAACGGCGAAAGCATCGCCCTTACATGCCCTCAGTGTTCTAAAGACAGACCAGACAAAAAGAAGCTAATAGTGAAACTTACAGATGGAATGCACCACTGTTGGGTTTGCGGCCTGAAAGGAAAAACTCTTAAGTACACTATTAAAAAATTTGCTCCTAATAAATTTTCGAAATACAAGTCTATATTTGAAGACAGTCATGTAGAGGTAGAAAGTAAGCCAGAAGAAAAAATAGAAATCTCAATTCCCAACGGTTTTTTGTTATTAGCAGAAAATTTAAAATCTATAGATCCTGATATTAGAGACACTATAAATTACGCTTACTCAAGAGGTTTATCTATAAAAGATTTGTGGTTTTATAAATTTGGAACGTGCCAATCTGGAAGCTTTAGACGAAGATTGATTATGCCATCTTTTGATGCCAGTGGAAAATTAAACTACTACACCGGCAGAAGCATCGATTCAGAAATTAATAGAAAATACTTAAACGCTAAAGCAAAGAAGAAAGACTTAATATTTAACGAATTAAACATTAAGTGGGACGAAGAGCTTACGATAGTAGAGGGCCCTCTAGATTTAGTAAAGTGCAATTATAATGCAACATCAATTTTAGGCTCTTTTTTAGGAGAAAACTATATGCTGTTTCAAAATATCGTAAAAAATCGAACTCCAACTCTTTTAGCTTTAGACCCAGACGCTAAGTTTAAACAACAAAAAATATGCAAAGCTTTATATTCTTATGGCATCAAAGTAAGAATTTTAGAACTAGAAGATCACGAAGACGTTGGAGAAATGTCAAGAGAGCAATTTTTAAAGCTACGTGAATCTGCCAAAGTTTGGAATCCCAGAGATATTTTAAAACAAAAAATAAAATCTATTAAAAGCGGATCTTTAGTATGAGGAGAATTAATGTCTTTTAAATGTATACATCTGTCTGATGTCCATTTTCGTGGATTATCTAGACATGAAGAATATAGAGAGTCTTTTTTAGACTTTTTTGAAAAGGCTGAAAAAATAAAGCCAGACCTGATATATGTGGGTGGAGATATTGTACACTCAAAAACGCAAGGTATTTCTCCTGAGCTAATTGACATATTGTCTTGGTGGTTTGATAGTCTAGCTAAAATTGCACCTACCCATATCATCTTAGGGAACCATGATGGCTTGATATCGAATCCGCAGCGGCAAGATGCGATCTCTCCGATTATCAGCGCGCTCAACAATCCAAATTTACACCTCTATAAAGACTCAGGAGTTTATCCAACCGGAATTGAAGGATACAACTGGGCAGTTTTTTCGTGCTTCGACGAAGAGAACTGGCCAAACGTTAAACCGATCAAGAAAGAAGTCAATATCGCTCTTTTCCACGGCGGCGTAATAGGATCTTTTACTGACATTAACTGGGAAATTGAAGGTGAAGTAGAGCACACCTTTTTTAAAGATTTTGAATTTGCTTTCCTTGGAGATATTCACAAGTTTCAGTTTTTGAATGAATCAAAAACTATAGCTTATCCAGGATCGACAATCCAGCAAAACTATGGCGAAGATCCCGGAAAGGGATTCTTAGTCTGGGACATTCGATCACCCCAAGATTTCGATGTTGATTTTGTAGAAGTTTTTCATTCAAAACCATTTGTTACTATAAATTGGAAAGATACCGTTGTAGACACCGTCCAAGAAGCCAAGATCCACCCTAATGGGTCAAGGTTCAGAATCAAATCAGAATTTCAGATTCCTCAAGCAGAAATAAAGCATTTATATTCTGAACTAAAAGAAAAAAAGCAAGCTTCTGAAATTGTTTTTAAGTTTGACGATGTTAAATCGCAAGTAATAGAAGCATCTGACGATTCAAGTACTATAAATTTAAGAGACCCATCAGTTATCTTAGATCTTCTTAAGCAATACTATAAAGATGTTGAAGTTTCAGATGAAGAATGGGTAGAGATCTCTAATATGCTAAAGAAATATTGCTCTAATATAGCTACTCACGATTCTCCTAGAAATGTTAAATGGTCTTTAAAGAATATGAAGTTTGATAATATTTTTTCTTATGGAAAAAACAACAACATAAATTTTGATTCTCTTCATGGCGTTGTTGGTCTTTTTGGAAAAAATAGATCTGGAAAATCTTCTATTCCAGCCGCTATAATGTATGGTCTTTATAACACAACAGATCGTGGATCAATTAAAAATCTGCATGTAATCAATACTCGAAAAGGCCACTGCAAAGTAGAGCTAGATTTCTCAGTAAATGGAATTTGCCATAGGCTAGAAAGGCAATCAGTTAAGCATCAAAATCGCCGCGGAGCCGTGAACGCAGTCACCCACCTAAACCTTTACCGTATAGAACCTAATGGAAACCTCACTGATTTAACTGGCGGTCAACGTAGGGAAACTGACACCGTTCTAAGATCACTCGTTGGCACCTACGAAGACTTTCTGCTTACTTCTTTTGCTTCACAAGGAGGGATAAACACTTTCATCAAACATAGAGCAACAAAAAGAAAAGAAATTCTTGCTAGCTTTTTAGAATTAGATATATTTGAAAAAATTCTAAACTCTTCTAAAGAAGATTCGATTCACATAAAAGCTCTTTTAGATAAATCTCCAGAAAGGGAATGGAACACACTTATATTAGAAAAAGGTCTAAAGCTAAAAGAGCTGAAAGATACAAGAACAGAAATCGATCAAAATTTGGCTGGGATGAACACGAGAATACAACAGCTAAAACTAGAGTCTGCAACGAGTTCTTCAGGGCTTATTACTGAAGCAGACATTAAAAAACTAAAAATAGAAATAGAAGAAAACAAAAAGAAGATAAAGCAATATACTTCTAATGTAGAAAATAACGACATTAGTATTAATAACATAGACGCAAAACTTGAGAAAATAGAATCTATAAGAAAACAATTTCCAATCAAAGAACTGAAAGAAAGGCATGCGGCACAACTAGAGTTAGAAAAAACTCTTCTAGTCTTAGAAGGAAATTTAGATCAAGAAAATTCTAACTTAAAAAATAAGAAAGATTCTATTTCTTTATTAGATCAAGTTCCTTGTGGAGACAAGTTTCCAACTTGTAAGTTTATAAAGCGTTCTCACCAAGATAAAGATTCTCTGTCAGAGCAAATAAATTCGATAGAAGAAATTTCTGAAAAAATAAAAGCAGCAAAAAAATCATTTGAAATTCTGCTTAAAGAAGATTTAAAATCTAAGATAGATAAATATCAGAGCTTATTAGAAAAAGAAAGTAATTTTAAAATTGAAAAATCTACTATCGAAGCGAAATCTAGAGAGTCAGAAAACGCTATTTCAAGAGTTACGTCTCTTCTTGAAGCTTTAAAAACAGAATACAAAAATTCTAAAGGAAAAGTTGATAACTCAGAAAAATCTAACAAGATTAATTCTATAAAATTAGAGCTCATGGATCTAGAAAGCAAAGCGAGAGATTTAGATGCTAAAAGAATGAGCACTAGCGAAACCATCGGCCTTACTACTTCAGAATTAGAAAATTTAAAAGAAGAAAAAACTAATTATGAAAATCTTTTGATGGAATGGAGAATTTATGAATTGGTAATGAGTGGAGTAAACAAAAAAGGAATCCCGCTTCAGATTTTAATGACTCAACTTCCAAAAATTAATAAAGAAATAGCTAAAATTCTTCATGGTGTAGTAGAGTTTACTGTAGAGTTAGAAGCAGACCTAAATTCTAACTCGATGGATGTGTTTATCAATTACGGAGATTCTAAAAGAATAATTGAGTGCGCTTCAGGGATGGAAAAAATGATATCCTCTATTGCTATTAGAGTAGCTTTAATTAACGTATCCTCTTTACCAAAGTGCGACACGTTTATAATAGATGAGGGGTTTGGAGCTTTAGACGAAACGAATGTAGAATCTTGTAATAGACTTTTACAGTCTTTAAAGAAGTGGTTTAGGAACATAGTGGTCATTTCTCATGTAGACGCGGTAAAAGATAGTGTAGATACAATTTTAGACATATCTTCTAAAGGCATAGATTCTTTGGTGGCCCATGATTGATATAACCTATATAGAAATAGTAGACAAAACTAATAAAGAAAATTTTGTTGATTTTGAGTGTCCTGTTTGCCTAACAGTTATGAGAGACGGAAATGACTCTATGTTGATAGATAAATATGGCTGCTGTGCTCTATGTGTTGATGAAGTTGTTTGGCCAAATAAGCCAAGATGGGACCGCGGTTGGCGCCCTGGAAAAAGAAAGAAGGCACAGATGAGAAAAAAACGACTCGAACTGCCTAGTTATTATGTGTATTAAAGAGGGTTAACAATGCTTTCAATTCAACAGACAAACATCCTTGGTCAAATTTTAGAGACCTCTTGGGGAAAAAGTAGTGATACTTATCAGTGCAAAGCCAATCTAGTCGGCGAAAACACTTTAAGAATAATGTATAGTACAGTAGTTTATTTAGCATCTGAAAGAGGTATGGAATCTCAAATACCTCCAGTTGCTGAAGAGGCAAATGCAATAATTTCTAATTTAATTTCAGACTGCAAAAAACAATATAAAGAAATTGCTGGCGAAGCCTTGACTTTAAAAGAAGTTTCGCTAAGAGATAACGTAGAACTTATTCAAGCATCTCAAGTAAACCCAAGAAGAGTAGTTCTCTATAGAAAATTTGCAGATTTTTCCATAGGCTAATTAGTGATGGGTAATTATGGCTCCGCAAAATAAAAAAAGACAAGTCAATGAAATAATAAAATGCGGAAAAGACCCACTCTACTTTATAAACAGCTATGTGAAGATTCAGCATCCGCAAAGAGGTACGATACCCTTTAAAACTTATTCTTTCCAAGACGATTGCATAGAAGAGTTTACTAAAAATAGGTTTAACGTAATTCTTAAATCTAGACAGTTGGGTTTGTCCACACTATCAGCTGCTTATGCTACTTGGTTAGCGCTTTTTTACAAAGACAAAAATGTCTTAATCATCGCGACAAAGCTTTCAGTTGCGATGAACTTTATCAAGAAAGTAAAAGTAGCTATTTCTCATTTGCCGCCATGGCTTATTTTACCAGAAATAGTTTCTAATAATAAGCAAAGCATAGAATTTAGTAATGGATCTCAAATAAAAGCCGTTCCAACTTCAGAAGATGCTGGTAGATCTGAAGCTCTGACTCTTTTGATAGTTGATGAGGCAGCTTTTGTTAGAAATTTTGATGATCTTTGGATGGGCCTTTATCCTACTCTTTCTACTGGAGGTAGAGCTATTATCTTGTCTACTCCGAATGGAGTTGGTGGACAATATTATGACCTCTATATAAAGGCGGAATCTGGAGAAAATGAATTCAATCCAATAAAGCTTAAATGGGATGTCCACCCCGAAAGAGACGACGATTGGTTTGAGAAAGAAACAAAGAATTTAAGCGAAAAGCAAATTGCTCAAGAGCTCCTTTGCGACTTTGCGGCTTCTGGAGAAACTTTCTTGAAGTCTGAAGACATCGAATACCTAAGATATATGGTAAAATCTCCTATGGAGCGCTGGGGCCCTGAGATGGCATGTTGGCAATGGAAGTACCCCCTCGCAGAGCATCAATACGTAATTTCGGCTGACGTCTCAAGAGGAGATTCAAAAGATTATTCTGCTTTTCACGTAATAGACACTACAGAGTCTGAAGTAGTTTGCGAATTTAAAGGTAAAATCCCGCCAGACCAATTTGGAGTTTTACTTACTGAAGCTGGAAAAAGATTTAACAATGCAGTGATCTGTCCAGAAAGCAATACATACGGCTACGCTGTCTTAGTAAAACTAAAAGAGCTTGGATACACAAATATTTATTTTGCTAAAGAAAAAGAAAAATACGACGTTATGTATGGAAATGGCAGTATAGGAAAAGCTGGATTTTCTACTCAGGGTAATAATCGCGGAAAAATTCTCACACGCTTAGAAGAAGTTTTAAGAAATAAGCAGATAAAAGTTTACTCTTCTAGATTTTATGAAGAAATGAAGACTTTTATTTGGAAAAGCAACAAAGCTCAGGCGATGAGAGACAAGAATGATGATCTAGTCATGGCCTTAGCTATTGGGGTTTGGCTTTATGACACTAGCGAATCTTTTAATAAACAAGCTGTAGATTTAAATAAAGTAATGCTAGACGCTATGGGCTTTACTTCAAACGAGCCCAAAGGTGTTTTAGATCCTAAGCTTCGCACTGTTTCTCATTTGAATCCATTTAAGCCAGTTATTTTAGACGAAGCAGATGTTAAAGAAAATGAACCAGACAGTCCTATAAACTTTGGCTGGTTGCTGAAATAGTTTATTCTGGATTAAAAATGAATATTTATTTTATTGAAGAGATATAAAAATGGCTGACAATTCTCCAAGTTTGTTTAGAAGACTATCCGCTCTATTTAGGGCCGGCCCATCTATTAAAAGAAAAGTTAGAGCTTTTGATGGTAAAAATGTAACAGCTCAAAGTTCTTTACAGCAGTTTAGAAAGTCGCATAGCGACATTTACACTAATACAATGAGCGCGTACGGCTCTTTTGATAGAATGGCAAGATATTCAGATTTTAGCGAGATGGAAGCCACTCCGGAGATAGCCTCTGCGCTCGACATATACGCAGAAGAAACAGCATCTGCAGACGACAAAGGAAATGTACTCCACATCTATTCTGAAAACAGAAAAATAAGAGAGTTACTCTTTACGTTATTTTATGATACTCTAAATTTAGATTTTAACTTGCCGATGTGGACAAGAAATCTTGTAAAATATGGAGACTTCTTTTTGTTTAATGACGTTTCTCCTGAATTTGGAGTCATTGCTTGTTACCCAATTCCAATATCTGAAATAGAAAGAGAAGAGGGATTTGATCCTGAGAATCCGGCAGCAGTTCAATTTCGTTGGATGACTCAGGGAAATCAAATTTTAGAAAATTGGCAAGTTTCTCACTTTAGGTTGCTTGGAAACGATTCTTTTTTGCCTTATGGATCAAGTGTTTTAGAGTCTGCTAGGAGAATTTGGAGACAGTTAATTCTGATCGAAGATGCAATGCTAGTTTATAGAATTATTAGAGCTCCTGAAAGAAGGGTTTTTAAAATTGATGTAGGTAATATCCCGCCTGAAAGTGTTGCAGAATATTTGGAACAAGCTAAAACGTCTCTTAAGCGCGAGCCCGTAATTAATAAATCGGATGGCAGAGTAGATCTCAGATACAATCCACTTTCAGTAGATGAGGATTACTTCATCCCTGTCCGAGGAGGTGATTCAGGGACGGATATAAGCTCTTTGGCTGGAGGTCAAAATACCAGCGCTATTGAAGATGTCGAATATATTCAGAAAAAACTTTTTGCTGCCCTTAAAATTCCAAAAGCTTATTTAGGTTATGACGAAGAAATAGGATCTAAAGCTACTTTAGCGCAAGAAGATATTAGATTTTCTAGAACTATTCAAAGAATTCAAAAGACTGTAATCTCTGAACTTAATAAGATTGCGATGATTCACTTGTATTCTCATGGATTTACTGGAGAAGATTTAGTAGACTTTGACTTAAAGCTTTCAAACCCTTCTAGCATTGCGCAACAGCAAAAACTAGAGCTAATCAATCAAAAATTCGAAATTGCTGGAAAAGTACCAGAAGGAATGCTCGACAAAGATTGGGTAAGAAAAAATGTGCTGGGTCTCACTGATGAAGAGATCAAGTTAGTTGAAGAAGGCAGAATTTCTGATAAGCTAAGAGACGCAGAAGTCGAAGGCGCAGGGGCCGAGGGTGGCGGTGAAGAAGGCGGCGGCGGTGGAGAAGACGCTGGAGGAGACGAAGGCGGAGGATTATTTGCTGGTGACGCTATTGATGGTGACATCTTAGACGGAAACATGCTTCCGATAGGGATAGCTGCTCTACCCGAAGCCGACGGTTTAAACGAAGAAGATTTAGACGAAGAAGATGAAGAAGATGATGACGATATTGTCAAATTTTCTTTAAACGACGAAAATGGACCGGTAAAAGCAGATAACATGGTAAAAAATATCTGGAACGAACCAATGAGGAAATCTAGAAGCTATAGTGCTGAAAGATTACACTCACCAGATTTTAAATCTATGACAGGTGTAGGGAGTTCTACGAGAAAAAGAGATTCAATGAACAGCCCTTACGATTCTGAATTTTTTAAGAATCCATTCGGCGAAAATCTACACACAAAAGTTTCTACTCTTTTAGATAATAGAAAAAGAAATCCACCAAGAATGGACGCAAGTATGAAACATGTGATAAATAACCTCTCTAATCTTATAGATAATCATAGCGGGAATATTCTTTTAGAAGGAGAAGATCCCGATATAGAAATTGACTTAGATGAAGAGTCAAGCGAAGGATAAAATGTCGAAACATAACAAGAAAAGAAATGTTGGAATTATCTATGAACAACTCCTTTCTTCTCTTTCTAAATCTTTAGTAGAAGGAAAAAGTGGAGAAGTTAAAATAGTAAAGGGTTTAATAGATAAACATTTCCGACCAGGCACTGAGCTCTACAAAGAGTTCAGGCTGTTTCAGGCGATGGTAAAAACCAATGTACCAAGAGAGTCTTTAGCAATAAAGATCTTAGAGGAAGCAAAGAAGGCTTCAAATAATCTAGATTCTAAAAAGTTGCAAATTGAAAAATCTTTATTAATAAAAGATATAAACCACAAGATAGCTGACGGAAATTTCTACAATCAAAGAGTAAACGAGTATAGAGACTTTGCAACAGTACAAGTTTTATTAAATCTTTGGAATAAGGGAGATTTATCTTCTTTAAAAACAATTTCTGAATATGAAGCTAAAGTTCAAGAAATGCTACTTTCTGAATCTAAGCAAGCCATATTAGAAAATGAGAAAACTTCTGAAATAAACAGTTTTACGGTTAAGATAATGCTAGAAAAATTCAATAAAAAATACGATGGCACCCTAAATGAAGTTCAGGCAAAAATTATCAAAGAGTACGTGTTTTCTCCTAAGAGCGATCTACTCACTAATTTGCTAAAAGAAGTTAAACAAGATACTCTTAAAGAAATTGCCAACTTGCCAGAAAAACATAGCAATCAAATTCTCTGCGAAAAAGTAAACAACGTTAAGGGTCAAATATCTAGCTTAAAAGAATCAGTGCATGATGATGATAATATTTCTCGATTTTTATTGCTTTCTAAACTTTGCACAGAGCTTAAGGAGGAATCACCGTGAGCGATTCAAAATTACATTTATTGACTAGTTGGACCCCGTTTGAATATACTCCAGACCAGATTCAAGAATCTAGAGACCAAAATGGCGGCAAGATTATGATGCGTGGTATTTTGCAAAAAGCTGATACGCTTAATCAAAATGGCCGAGTATATCCTAGAGTTATACTAGATAGAGAAGTCCGAAATTATCAGAAATTCATTGCAGAAAATAGAGCGTTGGGAGAATGTGACCACCCAGACTCTTCGGTGGTTGAACTCAAAAATGTTTCACATATTATCAGAGAAGCTCACATGGATGGAGATATCTGTTATGGTACGGTTGAATTATTAGACACTCCTGCTGGAAAAATACTGCAAAGTTTAGTAGAGTCAGGTGTGACTTTAGGCATATCCTCACGAGGAGTGGGATCCACTAAGTCTGAAGGAGATCACCAAGTCGTCCAAGATGACTTTCAATTGATATGTTGGGATTTTGTCAGTGAGCCTTCTACCCCTGGAGCTTTTATGATGCGTGAAGGAGTGGAAGTCAGAAGGTCTGATCTAAATAAACATTTTAATAAAACAGACAGAATTGATAGAATATTTAACGATATTTTAGATTGGGAGTAAAAAATGTCATACCAAAACAGAACCGGCCCAGGTTGGAACTTCGCACCAGAGTATCAGAGCTCTGGTACGCCTTTCGTAACTTCTAGTAGAGATGGTTCAATTGCAACTGACTCAGTGTATACAGTTAAGTTCCCCACAGTTACAAGGTGGGTCCAAATTAGAAATACGGGGACTGGAAACTTAAAAGTAGGATTTACTTCTAACGGAGTGCAAGGAAAAGGCGGATCCGTTTCAGGTTCAGCAGCTGAACAAGCTGGTGACAATAGGAACTACTATATAATCCCCTCGGCTTCAAATTCAGATTCTTCTACAGTCCGCTGGGAGCTTCGTTGCGATAAATTATTTTTTCAAGCTAAAGACGCCGCAACAGGCTTTTCTGTAATAGCTGGACTTACTAATATTCGACCAGCTCAATTCTTCAAACTTACAGGATCGCAAGGATTCCAGGGAGTTGGATAATGGCTAAAATTTCTAGAAACGCCCTGAAGGGTTTAGTAAAAGAATGTTTAGTAGAAATACTCGCAGAAGGTTTGCTGGCTGAAGAAAAACCAGCGGCAAATAAAAAGAGTCTTAGAGAATCTGCTAATTCAAAAAGAAGAGCCCCTACGCGGCGACCTGCATTAGATCAGATAAGGATGGGAGAGCAAGACCGTCCGGTTGTTAATCCAACTCTGCCAGAAGTAAAAGATCCCATTATGGCTAGTATTTTTGCCGATACTGCGGCCAACACGTTCCAAGCCCAAGTTATGGCGGAGCAAAAAAGTTCAGTGGCTCAGAGGATGACCCACGGAGATGCTGCGACTAAAGCAATGGCCCAAAATGACCCAATGGATCTTTTTGATGGCGCAAATAATTGGGCAAAATTAGCGTTTGATACCTGAAAAAATCTCGAGTAGATGATAAGTAATATAGAACAACCCCGTTCTAGGAGTTTTTAAAATGTCAAGAAGAAACAGAAGTATAAAAAAGTTAACCCCATCTCTTCTCAAGAAGATGGTGCTGCAAGAGAGAAAGAGAATGAACGAAACTTCCGATCCTGTAGCAGCTGGTGTAGAAGATCCTGAAAAAGTAAAAGCCGAAGAAGTAGATGCTGATAAACTTGCGGGTAGTTTAGAAAAAGACTTAGACCACCTTAAGGCTCTTAAGATTCAAGAGACAAAAATACATCAGAAACTTAAGAAAATTAGGGAAGCTAAGCGAATTCTTGTAAAAAGAGTTGCAAAAAGAATCTAATTTTATTAAGGAGTAATTTAAATGCCTACGCACAAACAAGGAACCACCACTGCTATTCCAGGCGCTGGATATGGAACCGGTACAGCAACAAGCCTCGGATCAGCGAACCACGGAGTTCAAGCTGCTAGCTTTCCAGGAAGCCCGCTTAACACAGTAGATCAGCTTACTGACGATGGAAGTTCTTCACCATCCAAAATGGCCGATTGGTACACCACAAATGTCTTGCAGGCAGTTATTAATGATGGTGGACATACTTTCGGTACCCAAGATATGGATTGGGGAAATAACATTCCCGAGGGAGAAATTTCTAACGATGGTGGCGGCGCGCCGGCAAATGCCTTCGTTCCAAACACTGTTTCTCCAGGAGAGGGAAGTACAAACCCTGCAGATCAGCCTCCTGCTCCAGACGAAATAGCCAACATGGGACCTCACGATGTCTTCGGTACTGGAGTCGGCTCCTCATTGCCTGTGGCAGATTCATCTACTACACAAAACACGGCAGCCATTGGAACCCTAGCTTCAGGTAAGTCTCCAGGCTCAGAGTAGTGAATGCCCTTTAAGAGCTCAGGACTTGGCCATATAGCCACTTACGATGCGCGGGACGACCTCGGTTATGGTCGGATTCGCGCAAAGTTTGACTCACCTCGCAGCTTTATGCAATATGGAGAAATAGAGAGGGATCCTGAAGCTGAAGAATATGTTGACGACGATAGCTATGAAGCTATATTAACAAAAGTTTTGAATTACGATCCCGGTGATCCGTATGCCAAAAATAAAACAGACCCATTCCACTTTGTAGATGGATCTACTAAAATATCTGAACTCTCTACCGCAAAGGGAATGGTACCATTTCCTAGAATGTATAAAAATAGAACAGGTTCAGGAACTGGTGGATCTGGAAAAGCTATAGCTCATGGTGGTCCCACAAATACTTTTAGGTCTATAACAAGGCCTACAGGGACAAAAAAAGGTTATTCTTCTGCACCAGAGCCAATAGAAGTTTTACAAGACATAAACGGCCCCAAATATTCTTTAATGGATATTATTTTTGGGGATGAAGACTTAGAACACTTAGAGAGAATCCAAAATCAAGTATTTAAAATCCAAAATAGTCAAGAATAAAGGAAATAATTTGGCACCCGCAGTTAAATCTTCCGTTTTGAGTGAATATTTACGATTATCATAGTGATATTAGTTTCTTCTAATGAGAGAGGCAAATGAGTAAAAATCTTTATAATGAAGCTATCGCAGAAGCGAAACAACTGCGCGAGATGGCGGAACAAAACGCAAAAAACAAAATAATCGAAGCAGTAACCCCTAGAATTAGAGCTCTTATCGAACAGCAACTTATGGATGATGTCGAAGAAGAGTCCGACTTAGTAGTTGGCGAAGAGGGTGTTGCTGAAGACGAAGAAATAGAAATTGCAGTTGCCGACATAACCCCCCTTGCTGCCCCGGCTCCAGAAGTAGAAGCCGCTCCAAAAGTTTCAATCACAGTACAAGGTGATTTAGAAATGGCGCTTGGAGAAGAAGACAGCGAAGAAGACGAGGATTTGATTTTAAGTCAAGAATCATTCTTACGCTTAGAGAATTTTTTGCACAATGTGTCAAAAACAAAAAGCTTTTCTGATAGAGTAGTTAGTCTTGCTAAAAGATTTAGCATGCTTAGAGAAGCTATCGATGGAGTAAATCTTAACAGGTGTACTTCCATTGAAAAACAGACGGCCATTATTTTTTATGGTCGTCTATTAGAGGAAGCTATTATATTATCTGATAATTTAATACTTATGAAAGAGTCCATTGACAATAGACTCGAATTACAATTAACTCAACTAATAAAGGAGATGAGCAATATGTCTAGAAGACGTGACGCAGCAGCTTTCAGGAGACTCTTTGAAGAGTTAACCAAGGATGAGGGTCTTGAGGAAGTGGGCATGTACGAACAAGAAGAAGAAGAAGTCGAAGTAGAGGACGAAGAGGTCGTAGACGATGTAGAAGTAGCCGCTGAGCCAGATGTGGATGCAGCTGAAGATGCATTATTGGACCTTGGAGCAGCTCTTGGTCTCGACGTCGAAGTCGAGCAAGCAGAAGAAGAAGTGGAAGTCGACGTAGAGGAAGAAGAAGAGATCACTCTTGAGGGTGAGCACGCAGATGAAACTGATGAAATGGACGAAGTCTATGAAATCGATGAAGCGTCTCTCCGTCGTGAACTTCTTAAAATGAGAAGACTTCGTGAGCAAGAAGAGGGAAGAGCTGCTGAGGCAGATCCTGCACTTGCCCATGGCGGTGATGATGAAGGAGACGTTATTATTGATGTCGACGAAGATGCTTTATTAAATGCATTGGCTGATGAGCTTGGTGATCCAGGCGTTCCAGAGCCACAAGTAGAAGCATTCATTCGCCGTAGACTTCGCAGAGCTAGCCGACAGCTAGCAGAATCGCAGAGACGCAACAGAAGAGTTTCTCGTCGTAGATCGGCTAGAAGAACTTCAGCTCCTGCATCTAACAAAAGAGCCGTTATGGCTGAAAGAACTGTTTCTAAATTAAAGAAGCAGCTTAACGAAATGAATCTTTTTAACGCTAAGCTTCTATTTGCTAATAAGCTCATGCAGAATCGTGGGCTTTCAACGAAGCAGCAACGCGTAGTCGTCGAGGCACTCGACAAGGCACGCACAATCAGAGAGGCTAAACTCCTTTATAAGAGTCTTAGCGCATCTCTAAATCGAGGTTCCGGTAAGACTCTATCTGAGAGTCGATCTCGATTGCTCGCATCTTCATCCAAATCAACCCGGTCAGGCGCGCCTGCCAAAAGTGGGAATGAGGTAGATCGTTGGGCAGTACTCGCCGGACTTGCTTCCAAAAAATAATATAACAATATAAAGGAGATTTCAAATGAGCAAGAAATTTACATTGGAGCAGTTAACCGAGGGTATTCGTCAACGTAACGTTGGATCGGGTAACAGTAGGTTAATTGAAAAGTGGTCTCGCACCGGTCTTCTCAGAGGACTTGAGGGCACTACTCGCGAAAACATGGCGGCACTGCTTGAAAATCAGGCATCCCAGGTTCTTCGTGAGGCTAACTCAATTTCCACCGGTGGTGGAAACTTAACTTCTTCTGGCGACCTCCGCGGTTTCCAGAACATAGCATTCCCAATCGTCCGTAGAGTTTTCGGCGGCTTGGTAGCTAATGAGCTTGTATCCGTACAGCCCATGAGCCTTCCATCAGGCCTCCTTTTCTATCTCGATTACACGTATGGAACTAATGTCGGTGGTGCAAATGCACCTAAGGGTTCAACTTACGTCTCAGGAACTTCTATCTATAATGCACCTACAGGAAAGGGCGTTCGCTCCGGTTCTCTTGGAATCGGTGGACAGTACAACCTTGCAGGTTCTGGTTATTCCAGAGTCCACAAAGTTGCTACTAGTATCACTCTCCTCGCTTCTGGCGCGTTCATGGGAGACTCTACGTTCTCCGCAGGTGGTTCAGGCGCAAGACAAACTCAGCGTATGGTTGCTACTGGTTCTGACGGCAAGCTTCTACAGTTTGACGAGCAGATCTGTAGATTAATTGAAGATAACCCCAACGCTGCTGGCGCTGGTGTTTTCAAAGCATACGTTGTTGATTTTGCTTCAGGCAAATTCGCAGATGCCGACACTAGTATGGTCAAAGACTTCGCTCTTACACCAGACGCAGGTGCTAACCCCACAATCCTCTCAAACACTCTGAAGTCAGAAGACGTTCAGGTCAGTGGTGATAACGTCCTTAACGTACGTCGTCTTAACCAGTTAGGTAAGTGGAACAATGGTCAGTTCACCGCAGATCCTCTCGTAAAAGCTGGCGATTCTAACGCTGCGCTTCTATTGATTGTTTCTGGTGGTGGTGGCACTACTGATGCAACCGCTGAGCAGACTTATGACGTTGGTTATGTTCTTAGCCCAAGCTTGAATGCTGGATCTGATGGTGATACCCTTACGATTCCAACTTTCGAGTCTAACTTTGCAACTACACCTTCTCCAGAGATCCCAGAGATCGATATCAAGGTAGAATCTATTGCGGTCACCGCGGTAACTCGTAAGCTTCGTGCTCGCTGGTCACCAGAACTCGCACAGGACCTAAACGCTTACCACAGCCTTGACGCTGAGGTTGAGCTTACTCAGATCCTTTCCGAGCAGATCGCACTTGAGCTTGACAGAGAAATTCTTAACGACCTTCTCACCCAAGCCAAGACCAACTTCTACTGGTCACGTGCACCTGGTAAGTTCATGAACAAGAGAAGTGGTACTCTTATCACTCCCGGAGGCGCTGGTACTATTGGACCAAGCTTCACCGGTACTGTTCGCGAATGGTATGAGACGCTCGTTGAGACTATTATTGATGTTGCTAACGAAATTCACAGACTCACACTCCGTGGTTCAGCTAACTTCATCGTAGTTTCTCCAGACATCGCAACCATCCTCGAAGCATCCGTCCTCTACCGCCCAAGCTACAGCTTAGATGGTGATGGACAGGTCGGTACTCCAATGAGTATCGGAGCTGAGAAGGTTGGTACTCTAAGCAACCGCTTCACAGTCTACAAAGATCCTTACTTCCCACGGAACAAGGTACTTGTCGGATTCAAGGGTGGTAGCTACTTAGAGACTGGTTATGTCTATGCTCCATACGTACCGCTGATCGTTACGCCTACTATCTTCGCTCCTGAGGACTTCACCCCAAGAAAGGGTGTTATGACTCGCTACGGCAAGAAGATGGTTCGTTCCGACTTCTACGGTACCGTTACTGTCGCAGACATGAACGTTATCTAAACCCTAACAGTGATGGGGCGGTGCTCTAACGAGCACCGCTCTTGATCGGAGAAAATATAATATGTCTAAAAAATTTACATTAGAACAACTAACTGAAGGAATTCGCCAACGTAATGTTGGTAAAGGTAATTCTAAGTTAGTTGAAAAGTGGTCTCGTACTGGACTTCTTCGAGGTCTTGAAGGTACCACTCGCGAGAACATGGCTTCTCTTCTAGAAAACCAGGCGTCTCAAGTTCTCCGCGAAGCTAACTCAATCTCTACCGGTGGAGGAAACTTAACTTCTTCTGGTGATTTAAGAGGCTTTCAAAACATTGCGTTTCCAATCGTCCGTAGAGTCTTTGGTGGATTAGTTGCTAACGAACTAGTTTCAGTTCAGCCTATGAGCCTTCCTTCTGGTCTGCTCTTCTATCTAGACTATACTTACGGCACAAACGTTGGCGGTAATGATGATGCTGGTGATGAAGCCACTTATCCTTCCGGAAGCTCTATTTATAACGCCCCAACTGGAAAGGGCATTCGCTCTGGCTCGTTAGGCATAGGTGGACAGTACAACCTTGCAGGTTCTGGTTACTCTAGAGTTCGCCAAGTTGCCAATACGATTACGATCATGGCTTCCGGCGCATACAACGGAGGATCAACTTTTACTGCTGCTAAGAGATTGGCTGCTACCGGTTCAGATGGTAAACTTCTTCAGTTTGATCCACAGATCTGTAGGTTGATTGAAGATAATCCCAACGCTGCTGGCGCTGGTGTTTTCACCGCAATGTTCATTGACTTAAACTCTACGCAGTTTAGCAATGGTGATCTTAGTATGGTTAAGGATTTCTCTCTTATTCCTTCTGGAACAGGTGGTCTTAACTTCAATGAGATAGCTCAAACGCTGAAAGATGAAGATATTCAGATTTCTGGAAAGAGAGTTGTTAACGTACGTCGTCTTAATCAATTAGGAAAGTGGGATGGAAGTAACTTCACGCATGATCCTTTAGTTAAGGCTGGCGATTCTAACGCAGCTATATTGATGATCGTTTCTGGTACTCGAATCATGGCAGATGGTGCAGACATAAACTATGTCTTAGCTCCAGATTTAAATGCTGGATCTGATGGTGACACTCTTACCATTCCAACTTTTGAATCTGACTTCGCGGCTTCTCCATCTCCTGAAATTCCAGAGATTGATATTAAAGTTGAGTCAATCGCAGTTACTGCAGTTACTAGAAAGCTTCGTGCTCGCTGGTCACCAGAACTTGCTCAAGACTTGAATGCATATCACTCTTTAGATGCAGAAGTAGAGCTTACACAGATCCTATCTGAGCAGATCGCTCTTGAACTTGACCGTGAGATCCTTAATGATCTACTTACCCAAGCTAAGACTAACTTCTATTGGTCAAGAGCTCCCGGTAAGTTCATGAACAAGAGAAGCGGAACCCTCATTACTCCTGGTGGTGCTGGAACTATTGGACCAAGCTTCACAGGAACAGTCAGAGAGTGGTACGAGACCCTTGTCGAGACCATTATCGATGTTGCTAATGAGATCCACCGCCTGACTCTTAGAGGTTCAGCTAACTTCATCGTAGTGTCTCCAGACATTGCAACTATCCTTGAAGCCTCAGTTCTTTATCGTCCAAGCTACAGCTTAGACGGTGATGGACAAGTCGGCAGCCCGATGAGCATTGGCGCTGAGAACGTAGGTACTCTTTCAAACCGTTTCACGGTTTATAAAGACCCATACTTCCCGCGCAACAAGGTTCTCGTCGGATTCAAGGGCGGAAGTTATCTTGAGACTGGATATGTATACGCACCTTATGTACCACTTATTGTCACTCCAACAATCTTCGCACCAGAAGACTTCACACCTCGTAAGGGCGTGATGACTCGATATGGTAAGAAGATGGTTCGTTCCGACTTCTATGGTACAGTTACTGTCGCAGACATGAACGTTATTTAATAATTACGTCAAATAATATTGAGGCGGCGTTTTTGACGCCGCCTCATTTGTTTTATTAAACGTTTAATAAAGCAAGTTATAATATAATCAAATTGGAGTTTATCATGGATGATACTACTAAAAACACAAGAGCTCGCTCTAGAAAACCCGCAGTTAAAAAAGAAGTTTCAAACTCTGCAGACACTAAAGCGCTTGAAAAAGCAGTGGCGTCTCTTACTAACAGATGCGACGCTTTAGAAGCAAGGTGCGCTAAATTAGAGAACGCTAAAACACCAAAAGCTTCTGGAAGCAACGATATTTCTGAAGCTAGATGGGAGAGCCTTAAGCTATTTTTAGAAAAGAAGTTTGGCAGAGATTGGTTAAAGCGCACCGGTATGTGGGAACTTTAATTTTTTTGAAAAAAAATAAAGCTTTATCTAGACAAATTTATGTGATTAATCACACGTAGAAATTTATTAGGGCAAAGTTTACGCTCGGTAACTATGGAAACTAGCTTAATAGTTAGTCATAGTTGCCGAGTTTTTTTTATGTCATCACAATTTTTTAAAACCTTAAAGCCTACTCCATTTGGATTCTTTGATGAAGAGCTAGCGTTTCAAAAAGAAGCGGATGCTATTGTCACTTATGTAAAGAGAAAATTAGGTGATGATATTTTGAGCGTGGAGCTTACTAAAAAGCAGATTTGGGCTTGCTTAGAAGAATCAACTCTAGAATATGGAGCCTTAGTAAATGAATTTCAAACGAAATCTCAGCTAAGTAACGTGCTAGGAGCTTCTACTGGTTCTAATATTCAAGGAAAGTACGCGCACGAAACGCTAGACTTTATTTTAAGGCTAGCAGAGCCGTATGCTCAAGAAGGCGGATTTGGAGGGTCTTATAATACTTTGTCTGGCTCTATTAAACTAGAGAGCGGAAGACAAGATTATGACATGTACGATGAGCTTAAAGATGAGAGTGGTAATTTAATTTTCTCTTCTAGCTTAAACGGGAACGGAGCGGGTAGAATGAAGATTATGGAAGTATTCCACTTCTCCCCTCAAGCAGCCTACAGATTTTTTGATACTACATCTGCAATAAACTATCTTAATAACGAATTTTCTTTTGAATCATTCACCCCCGAAACAGTATTTTATGTACTTCCAGTATTTGAAGACGTTTTACGCGGCGGAATGATGGATATGTCTAATAGAGTAAGAAGATCTAATTTTTCTTATAGAACCCAAGGTACAAAAATTAGAATTTTCCCCACTCCAACTTTTGGCGATGGAAACGATGTCGCTGAGAAAAATAGAAAACTTTGGATAAGAGTTGGGTTTGGAAGCAATCCATTTGATCCAGCTTATAATGACGAAACTATCGATGGAGTCAGCGATTTTTCTAACATTCCTTATGATAATATAAAATATGAAAATATTAATAGCATGGGAAGGCACTGGATTAGAGAATATACCCTAGCTTCTTCCAAAGAGCTTTTAGGGTTGGTAAGATCTAAATTCTCTTCAGTTCCAATCCCAGGAGGAGATCTTCAGCTAGATGGATCCACTTTAGTAACTCAAGGTAGAGAAGATAAAGATAAACTTAAGACAGACTTGAAAGAATTGTTAGATTCTTTAACTTATGATAAAATGCTTGAAGGAGAAGCAGGAAAAGCCGGTAATCTTCAAACCGTTCTTAAAACTGTTCCAATTCCTATGGGCAAAGCAATAGTGATAGGTTAAGGTTAGTATGGCTCGCTTGTTTATAACTCCAAGAGAAATTGATCTAATCTCAGATATTAATAAGGAGATAGTCAAAGACGTTATCGGGCAAAGAGTCTACTATTACAAAGTTAGAGAAGAACTTTCTAACGTTCATGATGTTTACGAAGAGGCAATAGATAAGATATTCGACCCCCCTATAGACCTAGACGCAACAATTGAGTGGAATCAAGCTGAGATAAGAACTAATCAATTCGGGTCTGAAGAATACAGCACTATTACGGTCTATGTGCAATATAGAGACATTTTAGATAAAGAAATAGACGTCGAAGAGGGAGATTACGTAAGCTATGGAGACACTTTTTTCGAAATAGTCACGGCGGTCATTGATAGCACAATTTTCGGCGAAATAGAATATTCTACCGGGTATAAACTAACATGCAAACAAGCCAGAAAAGGCCTGATAGACAAAATTCCTCTTGGGCCTACTGATGAAGCTTACTCAGACGCTGATGCTGTAGAAAAAACGTTTGTCCAGCAGAGAGGATACACCGAAAACAAACTCGGTCCAACTGGAGACGTAAGAGCGCTTCAGCAACAAGGAAAATTGCAGCGTCCTCCGGAAGGGCCTGTTGAAGTTTCTCCAAAGGGAGACTCTAAAGGAATATCGTCAGCTTTTTATGGCGATGATGGAGAAGATTGCTGATGTCTACTAGAAAACAAACATCACCTAACTTTCTCCCCATGGGCGCAAGCATAGATTCAGAGCTTAACCTCCCGTCTTGCACTATTGAAGATGTCGATAGAGCGCTTTTTAATCTTTTTGATAAAGACTTAGATTTAATTTATAAAGAAAAGAAAACAACTAGAAAAGTTCCAATTATTTTCGCAACTGGAGAAAGATTTGCAGTTCTCAGAAGAAAGCAGCCGCTTAGAGATAAAGCTGGAGCAATTATTCTTCCGTTAATCTCTATTCAGAGGACTGGAATCGATCAAACCCCTTCAAAGGGAGCTGCTACAAACCAGAGTGCTCCTATCACTATTAAGAAGAAGTTATCTCCTAGAGATTCTGCTTATCAACAGATTTTAAACAAAGAAAGATTACAAAATTCTGATGACAGAGCTACGCCTAATCACCAGCTAACCACTAAAGAAACAAAGGGCGGATTAGGGAGAGGTGCTGAGCCAGGAACGATTGCTACAAGAAGAAAAAGGCCAAACGAAAAATCTAATTTTAAGAATGGCAGACTAATATCTGATAGTATAGCAAACAACATATATGAGATCTATACCATGGAGCCTCCTAAGTATTATGTGGCAACCTACGAGATTACAGTATGGGCACAATATACTCAGCAGATGAACGATCTTTTGACTGCTATTATGTCTTCTTATCATTCTTTTGGACAAAGGGTTTACAGAATAGAAACTGAAAAAGGCTACTTTTTCAGCGCATATTTTGCGTCAAGTATATCTACAAACAATAATTTTGATGATTTTACGGATAGTGAGAGAATAGTTAGAAATACGTTTACCGTAGAAGTTCCAGGTTATATCGTAAATCCTGATTATCCTGGATCCACTCCTACACACCGCAGATATATTTCTGCTCCATCTATAAGTTTTGATATGACTCAAGTGAACTCTGTTCCAGATAAAATTTTAGTTGAAGGAATCCCAAGTGGCAATCCAAATGACTACATATTGCAAGACGTAAAAACAAAAGATGATCCAGGTGTCGCAAGAGTGGCGGGTGGTAAAGCGGCAGTTCCAGGAAATTATTATAAAAATACTAGCGTGGGTGGTTCACAGGCTGGTAATACGCCATTAACGGTTAAGAGGGTAGAAATTGACCCTGTTACCGGGCAAACCATTAAAAAACAATTAACAATGACTACTAGAATCCAAAGAAAGGGTGAGACAGTTTATAAAGAATTGCTTACTCATGACTTAGGAGATTTAGTAATTGAACCAGAATGAGATTTTTGAGTTTGAAATGAATATTTATGAAAGACAGCAAATATGCTTGAGGAGAGATTTAAATGGCTGAACAGACCTTCCGTTCTCCAGGGTTTTTTGAACAAGAGATAGATCTTTCGCAGAGAGAGAAGGCTCCTAATGGTACCCCTGCAGGTATTATTGGAACCGCTGAAAAAGGACCGGCCTTCGTGCCAGTTACCGTAGGTTCTTTTGCAGATTTCGAAACGAGATTTGGAACACTTGACTCAAACCGTTATGGTCCCTATGCAGTAAGAGAATATTTAAAAAATAAAGATGCAGTAACTTATCTTCGCGTTTTAGGCGCGGGATCTAATGATACCAGTGCAGAGATAAGCAACACAGAAAATTATGGATATGTATCCAAAGCAGGATTCATAGTTTCCGGATCGGCCATCGGCGGATTCAAGGGAGACGTTACCCGAAATGACTTTAGAGATAGGGGATACGTGCAATTCCTTTGCGCAAGACATTATCTTTCAGCCTCTGAAGCGAATGTTGGATATCCTATTTTCGATGATAATGATTCATTCCCAGATTTGAACAAAGCCGCGACTCGTAAAGACTCAACAAACGTAGTTAACTTAGTACGCGGAATGATTTTGCCAACAACTGGCTCTAGAGTCTTAGTTTGTGGATGGGATCATGAGCTTAAAGCAACTAGCGTCCCAAGAGCAGACGTCGCGTCACGAAATGACAACAAGACTTCTGCTGCCTACAACACCTTTAAGATAATAATTTCATCTTCTGCGGGTACAGGCTTTGCCAACGATGACAATTTACCGGGCTTGAGAATCTATAGTGCTTCTCTAGATCCAAATAACCAAAATTACATTGGAAAAGTTTTAAATACTGATCCATGGAAATTCCAAGAGAAGCAACACCTTCTTTGGGCTGATTTCCCCGTAGAGCACGAAGTCGCTCCAGTTTCAAATGTCAGCGGTTCGATTGGAATCAGTTCCGGATCTGCTGCTACTGCTACTGGAACAAACGCTGTCGATGAGCCGTGGAGAACTTCTTTTGGAAGATTTGACACTAGATACCAAACACCACAAACGCCTGCGATTATATCACAGCCTTTCGGTAACCTCGAGTATGACTTGTTCCACTTTGAGTCTTTGTCTGATGGTGCATATGCAAACTCTAAACTGAAAGTGTCTATTGCCAATGTCCGGGCCTCTACTGATGAATCTAACCCATACGGAACATTCGAAGTTCAGCTTAGAAAATTCGATGACACCGACATGGCTAGAGAGATCGTAGAGCAGTATCCAGAATGTACTCTAGATCCAAATGATGATCGCTTCATCGGCCGCCAAATTGGAGATAAGAAAGTTTATTTCGACTTTGATGCAGACGATCCAGAAGAGCGCAGGCTCGTAATGGGCGGAAAATATCCAAATGTATCTGCGAACATTAGAGTAGTAATAAATGACGCAGTCTACAGAGGCGATGTACCAAAAGAATCTGTTCCATTCGGTTTCCGTGGAATTCCAGTCTTAAAGACCACTGATAGTTTTACAGATCTTTCTGATAAGCTTATCACTGGCTGGGAAGGCGATGATATTGGATCTTCTGGAACTAGAACAGCTCTAGTCACCGGTGATCATGGTAGTGGTTCTTGGGGACACGGTCTTACTGGATCTATCCTTCCACCACTTCCCTACAGGTTCAAGTGCACTAGAGGACTAGTAAAAGCTTCTCCAAGCTTCTCCGGAGAGCCTGGCAAGAATGAAAGAGCAGACTCAAGACTATATTGGGGCTCAATGCCCACAAGAGTACCACTGACAGGATCAGTTACTTCCGCCTGCTTAGACGCAAACGTTGGAAGTACGGTAAACGAACTCGTTAGAGGTTATACTACCTTCCAGGGTATCGTGAAACTAGATAACTTAGTTACTGGCTCCGGTGCAGATGCTTTCAATAACAATAAGTTCACGCTAGCAAGAGTGGCACTTTACAATACTGAAACTAACCTAAGCAAAATCACGGGTTCTGCTGCAGAGCATATGTTAGATGCCGCTTATATAAGAAATGGAATCTATAGTGCCACTGATTATACCATCAGCGATGGTGTCCGGGCTGGAAGGTTGACGTTGGCGACTCTAGTTAACTCTAGTTCTATTAAGTTCAATCGATTCCAAGATTATGCTAAGTTTACTATGCCATTCTTCGGTGGATTCGACGGGTTAAACGTTCTAGACAAAGATAGTGCTTTAATGAACGACCGTTCAGCTTCTACTGATCCTAAGGGATTAGCTGGAGACGATCCTCCCGGAGGAGGCCTCGGACTGGCAAACACTGAAAATGGTGGAATGTCCGGAAGAGATAGACAAAACAACGCAGTTTTCTCTTACAGAAAAGCTGTTGAAATAATGACTGATCCAATGATTGTTAACACTAACATCTTGGCCGTTCCAGGCATTAGAGATCCATACATCACAGACTTAGCTTCAGATAGAACAAGAGATTATTCTATGGCTATATACCTCATGGATATTCAACACTACGACGAAGATGAAAACAGACTCTATAATTCTGATTCTGCAAAGAGAGATGTTAGAGAAACTGCTGAGCAGTTCGAAAGCCGTAGAGTTAATAACAACTATGTCGCTACATACTTCCCAGATGTTTATATTGATGATCCAATCAACAATAGATCTGTACAAGTTCCATCTTCCGTAGTTGCTCTTGGAGCTTTGGGTTACAACGATACTGTTTCTTATCCTTGGTTCGCACCTGCTGGATTCAACAGAGGCGCGCTAGATAATGTTAGAAACACAGTTGTAAGACTAACGGCTGGAGACCGAGACGAGTTGTATGACGCTAGAATTAATCCAATTGCGAACTTCCCAAGTGGCGGATTCGTTATCTTTGGACAAAAGACACTACAACTCGCGAAAAGCGCTCTAGACAGAGTAAACGTTCGCAGAATGTTGCTGGAAGTCAAGAGACTCGTTGTACAAGTCGCAGATCGACTGCTCTTCGAGCCGAATACACCAGCCACAAGAGCTAAGTTTACTTCGCAAGTAGCACCAATCCTTGCTTTAGTGCAATCTCAAGCAGGTATAGAAAAATTCGCGGTTGTTATGGATGACACCAATAATACAGCGGAAGATATTGAATCAAATAGACTAAATGGTAGAATCGTCGTCGTACCTACGAGATCTATCGAATTCATCGCTATCGACTTTATCATCACAAATAGTGGCGTGTTGTTCTTGTAGTGAATAATTACTGGTAATAGAAATTTTAGGAGCATAAATAAATGGCTGAATTAACTTTTAAAAGTCCAGGGGTATCAACTAGGGAGATAGATCTTTCTGGTCCCACTTCGGTTGCACCCCAGGGAACCCCAGCAGGAATAATCGCTACAGCGAACCAAGGACCTGCCTTCGTTCCTGTAACTGTGGCGACTTATCAAGACTTCGTTGCTACTTTTGGACAGTCAAACGGTGAAATGTTTGGTCCGCTAGCAATGAATGAGAGGATGAGAAACGCAAAAGCGGGAACCTATTTAAGGGTTCTTGGTGTAGGAGACGGTAAAAAGAGGCTTACTTCTGATTCTACCGACGCAGCTGGAGCCAACATCTATGCGGGAGCAGTTAAAAATGCTGGCTTCATTGTTGGCCAAAAGCAGGTTAACGACAAAGGTAGCTTAGCAACCAACCCGTTCGCATATGATTACGGCTTGTCAGGCGCAACCTACATGTTGGGATGTTTGATGTCAGAATCTAACGGTTCTTCAATCTTCTCAGATGCGGGATTACAGCATAAGACGAAAGCTCATAAAAACGCTGGATCAAAAGCGATCCCAATTTTGCGAGCTGTAGTGATGGTAGCATCTGGAGTTACTATTGGTCTATCTGGAAACCTTGATGGAAATCTCAACACGGTAGTGACAGCTTCTACTGCTGGATCTACTGGAATATTCTCTGCATCTGCAGATGGAGGATACAGTTGGGGAGAAATCGATGTGCAATCGGCAAACCATTATAACTTTATAATGTTGTTGAATGGCCATAAGAGTACAGCCCAGTATCCCAACACGATTACCGCTTCCATGTCACCATGGAGTCCATCCTATTTTACTAACGTGTTCAACACAGACCCAACGAAGATCCAAGATGCTGGTTACTGTATGTATGCCCACTATGACATCGCTCCTACCATGGCGGTTGTTACAGGCTCTGGTATCGTTTCGACGACTCACTGGTCTGGATCATACTCAGCTCAAAATACTGAGCCGGCTATATTCGCTTTCACGTCTTCTATGGGCCCTAACGCCGGAAGCACCACGAAGCCAAACTATGAAAACTTTAGTGACAGGTTCCGTACAGCGAAAAGCCCTTGGGTTGTATCTCAACAGTACGGTGGCCAAAACAGAGACTTGTTTAAACTGCATTGTCTAGATGATGGCGCTTATCCAAATACACTCACAAAAATCTCGATTAGTAACTACAAGAAAGCAGAAAAAGATACTGATTATGGTACTTTCGACCTGATGGTAAGAGCGTTTGGAGATACGGACAGCGAGCCTGAAATTCTTGAATCTTATATGGGAGTAGATCTCAACCCAGGATCTGACAACTATATCGCTCGTCGAATTGGCGATATTCATCGATATTTTGACTTCGACCATGCTGCTGCTAGCCAAAAACTTGTAGTGGAGGGAACACACCCGAATATGAGCAAGTACGTTAGAGTTCAAATGCACGGAGAGCTAGAAGCTGGAAACATTTCAACCACAGCTCTTCCAGTTGGATACAGAGGTCCTCACCACTTAGTTACTTCTGGTTCGAGTATTTTCAATGGAGGGTATCCCAACCATCCGACCGTTACCGGATCTAATGCAGATAGCGGTTTTCATCACGTGAAAGCTAAAAACTCGATTATCGGTGAAACTGCTATTGCTGCAATGGTAGAACCTCCAATTCCGTACAGACTCTGCATCTCTAACAATAAAGGAGACAAGAGGACTGCTAACTCAAGCTACTATTGGGGAGTTCAATTTACTAAACAGGACAAACTTTACAACAATGATAGTAACTCAAGCAGGATTCTTGATCCCTCTTTAGCTTCTTACACTAAATACTATCCAGTGTTTGCCACTGGCCAGCGCTCTGTTTCGGTTGGAGACAACGCTGGAACAGTAGACAGCTCAGGTACTGTTCTAGATTCAGACAAGTTCAATAATAACCTTTTCACTCTAGAAAAAGTACAAGTTCATACCAAGTCGGCATCTGAAGATAAGGTTGATTCTAAAGAGTGGGCTTTCGCAGTTTATCGAAGAAACGGCGTCTTGTCTTCTTCGCTGATGAAATCTGACGGAACATATACCCAGGGAAGATTCTTAAATGTATCTAAAGACTTTGGAGATATTGCTTCTCGTAAGTACATGAAATTCACATTCTTCATGCAGGGAGGATTCGATGGAGTCAACATCTTTAACAAAGATAAAGCACAGCTCCTAAATGCTGCCGCAATGAGAGAGATGGATGATGAAAGCCAAGGATTTTCATCCGGTCCAACTGTTGCAACTTATAGAAAAGCAATCGACGTTATGTCCGAAAAATCAGACTCAGACATTATGCTCTTAGCGATTCCAGGTATTCGTGAAACGAACATTACTGACCACGCGATAGATCAGACTGAAGCTAGATTCGATGCCATGTATATCATGGATATCGAAGAGAGAGATACCCTGAACAACAAGGTTACTGGATCTGTAGAGGTTGTTGGAGTAAACAACACTATTACAGACTTCAAATCTAGAAATCTAGATAGTTCTTTCGCGGCGGCCTATTTCCCTGACACATATATTACAGATCCACACACCAACACTATCGTTCGCTGTCCACCATCTGTATCAGTCATTGGAGCTATGTCTCTAAACGATAAGGTTGCATTCCCATGGTATGCACCAGCTGGTTTCACTCGAGGAGCTCTGTCTTCAACTCTCTACTCTCACGTTAAACTAAGTAGAGCTAACTTAGACACCATTTATGATGGAGACGTTAATCCGATCACAGCATTCCCAACTTCAGATGGAGTTGTAGTCTTTGGTCAGAAAACTCTGCTTCAAGCAGCTAGCGCACTCGATAGAGTTAATGTTAGAAGGCTTTTGATTGACATTCGTAGAAAAGTCAGAAAAATTGCCGATACGTTCCTATTTGAACCTAACCGAGCAGATACTTTAGCTAGATTCTCAGCTTCAGTTAGTCCAGTACTCACCAGAATTCAACAGCAACAAGGGCTTGATAAGTTCAAGGTGCTGATTGATACCACCACCACTACGCAAGCGGATGTAGAAAATAATACCATTAGAGGAAAAATATTCTTACAGCCAACCCGCAGTGTTGAATTCATCTCATTAGATTTCGTTGTTACAAATAATGGAACAGAGATTTAATTTGCTTAATACTTATATTATACCTTAAGGAGAAAAGAAAATGGCAGAAACTCTCGCAGTTCAAGATATGCTTCCAAACAAATTTGAGCCTAAAAGAAAATTTAGATGGATATTTGCTATCGAAGGAATTGATGCTTTCCTAATGAAAACAGCATCTCGACCAAATGTTACTATTTCTGAACAAGAAATGCACTTTATCAACTCACGTCGATATCTTGCTGGAAAACTAAATTACGATGCAATAAGCGTAACTCTGTACGATCCAATCGCACCTTCTGGAGCTCAGCAGGTAATGGAATGGGTACGTACTCACTCAGAAACAGTCTCTGGCCGTTCTGGTTACGCAGATTTCTACAAGAGAGATTGCCAGCTTAAAATGCTGGATCCAGTAGGAACAGTTGTTGAACTTTGGGATCTTAAAGGTTGCTTTTTAACTAACGCAAACTTCAATGATCTAGATTATGGCGCTGAAGATCCAACCGAAATCGCGTTGACGATTCGATTCGATAATTGCGTACTTCAATACTGATATTTTATCCATTTTCTTTTTAGTTTTGAACTGTATCAGCAGCCCCGTTTAAATACGGGGCTGTTTTATTTTACAAGCTAGAAAAATGGTAAAAATTATAATTAAGATATCGCTTTCTAGGAGAATAAATGTCTGATCAAGATAGAGCAAAAAGAAATGAAGTTTTTGGATCTTCAAATAATCCTTCTGGCCACGCTCCAGGGATCCCAAGTCGAAACGTAATGCGTGATGACTTTGGCTTTGATATTCCAGTAGATACCGTGCCTCTTCCATCAAAGGGAATAGTCTATCCAGTGGATTCTCCAATGCATGGAAAAGAAACAGTTCAAATTAGAGCGATGACCGCAAGAGAAGAAGATATTCTGACTTCTAGAGCTCTCATTAAAAATGGTACCGTTATTTCAGAACTTCTGAAGTCTTGTATTGTAGATGAGGGTTGGGATCCTATGGCTATGCTTACTGGAGATAGAAATGCTCTGATGACGGCTCTGAGAATTACTGGCTATGGATCTGATTATAAGGTTGAAGTCAATTGTCCTGCTTGCGGAGAAAGATCAAAACAAGAATTTGACTTAACTTCACTTCCAATTAAAAGTTTGGAAATCGAGCCTGTTGCCTTGGGCTCGAATTTGTTTGAAGTAGAATTACCTATCACAAAAAAGAAAGCAAGGTTTAGATTTTTAGACGGCCACGCAGAGCAAGAAATATCTACAATTTCTGAAAGAAGAAAGAAGTCAGGTCAAAGGACCGATAATTTGGTTACTACAAGACTTCAGTATTCATTGATGCAAGTAGGTAATATTACTGATAAATCTAAAATTAATCTTTTTATTAAAAATATGCCAGCTAAAGACTCTCTTTTTCTTAGAAGATACATTGATAAGAATGAGCCTGGAATAGAGATGAAAGGTTGGGTGGATTGTCCCGCCTGTTTCGAGACATCGGAGGTCAAGATGCCGCTTGGTGCGTCGTTTTTTTGGCCTGACACCGAGTGATAAAGAGATATTTTTAGAACACACTTTCTTATTGATGTATTATGCTGGGTTTGACTACTTAGCGTGCTATAATATGCCTATATGGCAAAGAGTGTGGTTTATTGAAAGAATAAACAAAGAAATAAAGAGATCTAACGGTCAATCTCACGCTGCCCACCAGAACGATCAAGGCACTAGAGAGATGATGGGTAGAGCGAGAAATCAAGTTCCGTCTAACTTAAGAAGATTTACGTGAGGGTAATATTTATATCCAGAGGTGCAGTATGTCTAATGAAAATAAAGATGGAGAAAAGAAACTTTTCGCTTCGTCTGCCGCATATATTTTAGGTCTCGGCCCAGTACAAAAGATAAAAGGTTCTGTAGTTCAAATAGAGTCATATCAAAAAGTGTTGTTGGCCTCAAGAGTTCTTTTCGAAGCTCTTAAAAATAACGAATCTTCTGAAAAGATATTTTCTTTAATCCAAGAAAAGAAAGATAGAGCTAAAGAGCTATATCTTCACACTGGATTACGCTGGCCATTTTAGTTTTCTGACTGGACAGAATTAATAACGCAAACTTCTGTTAGAGATATTTAATACATAGGTAAACAATATCTTCGGGAAAATAAGTGGCTACTGAAAAAGAATTACAAGCTCAGCTGAATATTCAGACTCAAATAAACAAAATGCTCCAAAAGCGAGCTGGTTTATTGAAAGGTGTCACGTCTGAAATAAGCGCCCAAGTCTCTATGGCGCAAGAGTTGTGTAAAGCTTTAGACTGCGAAGACCTCGACGGTATGAAAGAGCGTATGGAGGGTTTTGGCGAAGCTCTTAAACAAGCTAGAGAGGGTGCCGAAGGTGCTTCTTCTGCCACAGACCAGCTCGGAGACGCAGCAAAAAAATCAGCTAAGTCTGCAAAAAGTTTAGGCAGCGAATTAGCTGATCTATCTCCTAAAGCTGTAGCCGCAGCTTCTGCTATAGACGCTATTGGAGGAGTGAAAAATACGCTTAGCTCTGTATGGGATACTGTCACCGGGCTCGGTAGTTCTTTAATGAATATAGGCGGATCTATATTGGGAGCTGTGTCTTCTGGAATTGGATTCTTGGCAAACGCATCAATGCAGGCAGGAAACGCTAATGTAGGTTTTGCCAATGCGATGAATAAGCTTAATGGAACCTTTGGAGAAGCGAGTGCCCAAGCTAACAATGTAAATGCTGCGTTTAACAATCTTAAATCAGGTGGAGACGCAATGTCCCAGGCGGGGGTGAGCTTAAGGGATATTTATGGCGCCGGGCCAGATGGCCTAGCTGCTGCAATGGAAGATATTACAGCGCTAGCTGAAGAAATGGGTACTGAATTTAATAAGCTCGGTGATGATTTTGCAAAAAATACCGGCTTATACATGAACGCATATAAAGGTTTAGGCCTCACCGGCGAAGCTATAAGCGAAATAAATAGAAGAGCTCGCTCCGAAGGAAGAGACGCTTCAGATTATCTTGCCGAACAAGCAAGATCAGTAACCATGCTATCTAGGAAATATGGACTATCTGCTAAACAGATTGGTAAAAATTTAGATGAAATGGCGAAAGACTATGAAACTTTCGGTGGATTGAGCCAAACTGAAATGGCGGCTACTGCTGCATTCGCTGCAAAACTTGGGGTAGAGATGAAAGCTCTCCAAGGCATCACAGCTAAAACCGACGACTTTGAAGGCGCGGCCCAAGCAGCCTCAGAATTAGCTGCTTCTTTCGGTATGACCGTTGACGCTATGGAAATGATGTCTGCAGATCCTGCTGAAAAAGCTGAGATGGTCAGGCAAGCTTTCTTAGAGACTGGAAAATCTTTCGAAGACATGAGCCGCCAAGAAAAAGCTAGAATGGCTGAAATAACTGGAATGGGCGGAAAAGACCTTGCAGGGTTGTTCGATCCAGCAAATGCAGATATAGGTTTAGATGAAATGCAAGCTGCAGCTGAAGATGCTGCAGATGGCGCCATCACTCAAGAAGAAGCTAATATGCACCTAGCTAAATCTATCACCAAGCTCACCGAAGCTTTTGGCGGTATGACCCAAGTTGGAGGTCCCTTTGATGCGTTTTTACAAGGCATCACCCAAGGTATCATGAAGTCTCCACAGATGCAAAAGATTCTTGAGAACTTCCGCGAAGTCTTAATGATTATCTTTGACGCTGGTAAACAGATTGGTAAACTCTTTATGGAGCTGTTTCCAGGCATGGACCAATTTGCTACTGGCTTAGGAGAGCTGCTTAATCCAGAACAGTGGCGCGCCGCAATGGGCGAAGTGGTAGATGCTTTTAGAGACTTCTTTAATCTTTTAGAGTCTGATCCTGAGCAAGCTATGGAGAATTTGATAGATAAGATTAAAGAGATCTTTGGTAATTTCTTCGGCGGCAATGAAGGCGCAAGCATGATGCAAGAAGGCTTCGCGAAAATGTGGTCCGCGATCAAAGCAATCACTGGCTTCTTGGCTAAGAAACTTGCAGAAGTAATGTATGACGTAATTGTAGAGCTAGTTAAGACGCCAGAATTTAAAAAGGGTATGGCGATTCTCGGAGCCGCAATTACGGCTAAAACAGCTCTTGGATTAATATTAGGCGCAGCTAAAGCAGTTATTGCTGCTAAGCTTAAAGACATGCTGATGAAAAAATTCGCGCCTGGCTTAGCTGATGGAGCGAAACAAGCTGGCGAAGCAGCTGGCGACGCTGCAGGCGAAGGAATGTCTGAAGGCGTAGAACAACAAAAATCCATAATAGAAACGCTCAGAGATATAAAACAATCGGATATAACAAAAGCTTTTAAGATCGGCCTGTATTTAGTTGGCTTCGTTATGATAGCTATGGTTGGATTAGCTACAGCGTTTATGGTAGTTTCTAAAATTATTAGTGTACTCAGCCCGCAAGAGCTAGCTCAAGGGATCGTAGGTCTCGGAGCTGCGCTAGCTGCAACATACGTCATGATTAGACTGGCTAAAATGATGAAAGAAGCCGATATTCTTAAAGCTGGCATTGGAATGCTGGCTGCCGGCCTCATGTTCAAGATAAGCGGCAAAATGTACGCAGAGGGGCTTAGAGATATACACAGTATCTTAGAAGGTATTGATCTCATGAGAATGGTTGAAGTCATGGGTATGCTGGGAATGGCACTCTTGGCCACTTGGGGAATGATACTTTTGGGTTCATTATTGGTAGCTGATGGCGGAATGATGATGGCTATGACTACTCTTGGTATGCTCGCAGCTGGTCTAATGTTTATGGTTACCGCACCAATATTTGGGTTAGGGTTAGTAACATTACATGATATCATGGATGGTATTGATCTTATGAGAATGATAGAAGTCATGGGTATGTTAGGCATGGCTCTATTAGCTACATGGGGAATGATAGCAGTTGGAGCGATGCTGGGAACTGCCTTGGTTCCAATAGCTCTTGCTGTTCTTGGGTCTATTGCTGCTGGAGGATTATTTGGCGTAATGGCTGAACACATGGGCAATTCCCTAGTTCTTTTCTACCAGACGATGTCTGGAGTAGATGGACAAAGATTATCTATCTTAATGGGAAATCTTATCGTAGCTCTCGGTGCAGTGCTCTTGTTTTTACCAGTCGCTGCCGCCTTTGGTTTAATGTTAGCTCTTCAGCCATTTGGCGGAGCTGGAATAAAATTAATAAAAGCAGGCTTTGGAGTGCTTGGTGAATTTGCTGAATCAATGGTCAATGCTATGGCTCCAGCCCTGATATTAATTGCAAATATGCCACTTGGAGATCCAAAACAACTCTTTTTGAAAATCATGGCTATTGTAGCGTTGCTTCAGACTGTCCATTCTTTTAGTGGGGTAGCGATAGCCTTGGCTGGGCTAGAGTTAATAAATCAAGAAATGGGTGGAGACTCAGGCACTATAATGGAAGGTGCAGCTAAGTTCATGGACTCTATGATGGGCGGCTTGTCTGAAATGATTCAAGCAATGACTCTGCTCACCGCCCTTATAAGATTAGAAGACATTCCTAAACTAGAAGCTATTGGAGCAATAATAGGAGCTATTGCAAGCGTAATACAAGCGATTCAGCCTCCTCCTGGTTTATTAGAGGCGATGAAACCCTCGACAACCATAAGTTGGAGAGGCGTAAGCACCCAGGCTGCACCAGTTGGAGCTATATTAAAATCATACTCTGAAGCAGTTACTGGAATGATGAAGTCGATGACCACTCTACTTCCTCCATTTTTCCAAGCCATCATGACCGTAGATTTAGGAGACGATCCAGAAAAAGCTAAAATAAAGATGGAGGCTATATCAGGCGTGATCAAAGCTATTGGACAGTTTGCTAAAGATATAGGCGAAATATCTGCTATGATCATGTGCATGAACTATGAACAGCAAAGTTGGGCATTCGGTGGGCCAAAAATGGCTGATACTATTAGGGAGTTTAATAAATCTTTAAGGGTGATCATGAAAGCTGTTAGAGATTACATGCCAGCGCTATTAGAAAGTGTAATCGAAGCAGCTAAAAATATTGATGGCTCAGAAAAATCTATAAAGAAAATGGAAGTAGTCTCTATGGCTATTTCAGCAATTGGACAATTTGCTTCTGGCATTGGAGCTATGTCTGATCTAGTTCCCCAAGACGATAGCTGGAATCCGTTTGCAGATAAACCAGATCGTCTGGGCGAAATGACAAAAATGATAACTGGAATTGTAACTAGCGTCAAAGATACGCTTCCTGGTCTCGTCACCGCACTACTTTCAGTAAACGTGCAGTCTGGCGCTGGAGAGAAATTAGACATAATAAGTCGAGTAATAGATGAGATGTCTCATTTCACTAGTACGCTCGGAGGCATGGCTGGAGAGATGGAAGATCCAGCCGGCTTTGCAGAGTGGAAGACAAAATTGGCTTCAGTAATGGGTACCATTATACAGTTGATCGACCCAACGATATTTAACTCAGAATTACCTGAAGGTCAAGCTAGTCTAAAACAAGTAGTGGAAGCCCTGGGAACCATGACAGGCCTCGAAGCTGCTGCAACAAACATGGAAAATATGGCTACTTTCATGACGCATCTTGCGACTTTTGGACAAAAGATGGAAGTAGTTGGCCAGATGATGATGGATTTTACAGCTGACTCCGTTGCCGAAAGTGTTGGAGCGGCTATTACTGCATATAATCAGACTGGAATAGAGTTGGCTAGAATTCGCCATTTTGATATAAACGCTGTCATGGAAGACGTTGGCACCGCTCTCTCAGTTAGAAGGCAACAGGTTACAGTAGAAGATAACGGTATTAGTATTGTAATGAACCTTAATGTTACTATGGAAGCTGATGATGTGGCTAACGTATTAGTAGATAAAAACCTTGTAGTGGCTGGAACAGCGCTAGAAGGTCAAGGTGACGTAAACTAAGGAGAGATAAAAATGTCCGATAAAAAAGTAGAATTTTCAGAAGAAGCTTATACAGAAATACCCGAAGTGCCCCTTTATGATGTCCACGGCACCCTAGAAGATAATCCAGCTTATGCACACATGTTGGAACAGGTGCCTGAAGACAAAAGGGCCGAGGTGATAGCTGACGTAAAAAAGCAAACAGATGTCTGGCAAAAAGTGTTCGATCACCTTCATGAAACCCTGCAAGATCCAGCAGCTAGAGAAAAATTTAGAGATTTGCTAAAAGAGAAAGTGAAAAATAGTATTTGATACTATTTAATCTAAGAGGATCTACATGAGCATTAAAAAAACAGAATTAGAAGATTTGATAGAGGCCGGGACAACCGAAGCTTCTTATTCTCCTGAGGGAACTAATGCTGATGGAACTGTAAATGTCAATCTCCCAGACGATATTAGGGCGATAGGATACGAAGATCCCCCTAAAAAGACACTAGGAGACTGGCTCGCAGATCAAACTGAGAAAAACGAATATGGACCTAGCGGTGGGCTTACCGTTGCTTCGAAAATGCAAGGCGCTACAGAGCCACCGCCAATAAACACCGCCGGCGATGATTCTGGAGCAAGAGTTTTTTTTAATGACGTTTTAGAAGATGCTGCGTCTTATTTTGAAGGCATAAGCAAGGGAGGAACTCCAGACACCCGGACTGGAGGAACTTTTGATTCAGCTGATCTCTTAGACCTTTTAGACAAAAATGACGGATCAAGTGGAAATACTCTTCTCGGAGATATTCCAGGAGACGCTTTAAATACTGCTGGAACGCAAGACTACGGAGACAGCAGTAATAACCCTGTCAAAGAAAAAATATCGAGCGTATTAAAATATAACAGGTTTAGTCCCGGTGGCTCTTCTCCATACATTCAAGACCAACAGTACTCGAAGGGCCCGTGGTCAGAACAAAAGACTTTTGGAGAATATAAAGACGATGGTAAAACTCCAACTCTCCAAGAATTAGCAAAAGTCGGCTTATCACTAATGCTCAGAGCAACAGGAGATAATACTGACCCCGATAGTGCGAACTCTACAAAAGCGATTGGCCAAGGAATCGATGTACAGCTAGCTTTAGCGAAGACTAAACAAACTGAGCTCAATGTCAGCGCAGTATCTTCAGATGTTATGGGATTAAGCAACACCGGTTTAAATAATACTACGATGTATACTGCTGGAATTCGGAGAAAAGGGTCTAAAACAGAACCTCTTGAAGCCGAACACGCAAAGTCTTGGGGACAACTTAACAGTTACTTAGAGCCTTGGGGCGGACCGCTACCTATCGCCATGATAGTGCTGGCCGTTTTAGCCGCCCTAGCAACTCTTGTAGCTGGAGTAGTTATTGGTCTCCTTTTAGACTTAATATTCTTACTGTTTCCTGCTGGCGAAGAAGAAATGCCTGGCGAAGTTTTTCCAATGGGCGCTGCTCCTGGAAAGAAAGACTTTGGAACTAACAACATTGGCGCCAAAATTTTAGCTTATTTGGGAATACCGAAACTGCGCTCAGGAAAAGCGTTCTTCTTGTGTATGGCTGTGGGTGTACTAAGATTCTACAGCAGGCTTTTAGGCACTAGCGCCAGTTATTATGTCGTGGTATCTCGTGCAGCTATTAGAGATATTAGTCAAATTTCCGATTCTATGAAAGATGCTGATTTCAGCAACCCTGTTAGTTTTATAGAGAGCTTGTTTTTGATTATAGATGCATTTGCCACTTCTACTACTTTCCAGTTTTTAAATACAATGGCTAAATTGGGAGATATCGTCATGCTGTCTGGTGGTCTTTTTGGCGGAGGAGATCTAATTTTATCTCCCTATCCGGAAGGAAAAAATTCTGATTTGACAGCTCCCGATATATACAATTTGCACACAAAATCTAGAACTCTCGTTGCTGGACAAGAAAATGATGATACTAGAATGTCTTGGAGGTTTGGAGCTTTGCCTTCTGCGTATTTGATGCCAAACGGATTTGATAGTTTAGTAAAGAGAAAGAAGTGGGCAGGACTTCAAATGTCTAGAGGGTTTACTCGAGGCGAAGCACTTGACGGAGCAAACCACCCAGGTGGATACGAGAAAGTAAAAGCACATGTTGCCGGCGCACGGATGGACACAGCAGATAGAATGGAGCTTGAAGACATTTTAGATGCTTCTTACATGCCGTTTTATTTCCACGACCTTAGAACAAACGAAATTATATCCTTCCACGCATTTTTAGCTTCCGTCACCGATGGCTTTAGTCCGAAATGGAAAGAAGAAGAAGGGTTTGGGAGAATGGACCCTGTTCAAATATACCAAAAAACTACAAGAAAAATTGGTCTGAGCTTTTATGTAGCTGCAACTTCAAAAGAAGACTTTGACGAAATGTGGTTTGCTGTTAACCGCTTAATTTCCATGACATACCCTCAGTGGAGCCGCGGTGTACAGAGAAAAGATGCGGCTGGAAACACGTTTATTCAACCATTTTCTCAAATGCCAACTGCATCTCCAGTTATAAGAATGCGCTTGGGAGAGCTTTTTAAATCCAACTATTCAAAAATGAGCTTAGAAAGGTTGTTTGGTCTCGCAACTGATATGTTTATGTTGACCGTCGATACCGGCGAAGCCAACGCAGAAATTAGAGAAAAAATGCTCCTGGCTCGAGACACCGCGATCGCTGACTTAGCTAACGCAGAACTCGGACCCCCGCCAGCTTCAGAAATGATAGCTGTTCTTGGAGCCATTGCAGCAGGCTTAACCCCATCTCCAAGCCAAGGATACCTCCCCGGCATGCCTGTAGCTATTAACCCAGCAATTGGAGCTAAATATCCGTACTGTAAAGCCACTGGAGTCCCCGGCCAATATAGTAAAGCTTTAAGAAGATTTACCGCTACTTCAGCAGGCCCAATTGAGGGAGGAATCATAGGGTATAACATGAAGCCACTTATCGATCTTGGAGATGATGATGAGAAAAAAGCTAAGAAAGCTAAAAGAATGCAAAAGAGGCAGTCTATCAGATACGTCTTTAAGCCGGCTTCTCCAGATTTTCCTCTTCCTGATGGAATGGAAGGAATTATTGTAGACCACTCAGCAATTAAAAGTGCACAAGGTTCATGGATAAGAGCTTACATATGGAAATGCATAACAGATGCATTCGCTGCTGGCCCTACTTTACCGTTGCCTACCCCTATTCCCTCAGTCGGAAATGCGCAAATTCCAGATGGCGCAGAATGGTTTTACGCTCAAGAAGTTAGCGATTGGTTTTCAGCAGAAAATAATGCAATTGTTAGATCTTTTGAATCTGCTGGAGGTCAAGGCCTTGCAGGAGTAATCAATGCTTTAGATTTTGATTATGGAATCGAAAAAACAACTTGGGAGACTATGCCTGGTTCTAGAGCTCCGCAAGCTATAAAAGTAACTTTAGGATTTGCTCCAATTCACGATATACCGCTCGGCCTAGATGCAGATGGCACAATGAGAGCTGTGGCTATTCCAGCTGGAGACCTGGTAAGACAACTCTTCGGGGATCCATCACGAGAATATGGTGATGAAGAGTATTTTTTCCGCCAAGCTCAAGCCGCCAGAGGTTTTGGTCAGCCGCTTGACGAGGGAGAAGAGCAAGACTCACCACCGCCACCACCGGGTAGTTGATATGGAGAAATTTTATGAAACGCTATAGTAGATCTAACACCGTCAAGGGAGGAAGGCAGTATGGAACTTCTAGAGGTGCGACTGCCATATATTATGCTGCTAAATCAGGTGGTATTACTTGCACTAGAAGAGTTACTAAAGAGGGAGACAGGCTAGATATTATAGCAGGACAACTGTGGGGTGACGCCACACTATGGTGGGTAATTGCTGCGTGTTCAGGAATTGGATGGGGCCCGCAAATACCACCTGCAGTAGTTTTAAAAATTCCAATAAATATAGATGATATCCAGCTCTACGTGTAGGAATTTATGAAGCAACAAGAACTCATAGAAGAAGCATGCGCTGAAATTGGAAAATTCTTTGGGTCTATTACTAAAGATAGATTTATAGCAATGATCCTTGAGCTTAGCCCTCAATACGATGAAGAGTCTGGAAGAGTTGTGTTTCACGACTTAAATTCAGAAGTCGCTAAATCTGTCATTAATATGACAGACGGAGGGCTGTATGCTTATGAAATATGCGGCATGCCTGCTTTGAATGATGCGGATGCCACAAGCAAAAAACTCGTTCAAGATGCTTTTCAAGTAGTTTGTAAAGATGATATTACAGAAGATTATGCTGAAATTAGGCACACCGGTGTTCCCATGGCAACTATGTTGGGAGATCTTGGCACAGGCGTAAATCAAAATCTACCTCCAACAAGAGATAAACCAGCATTATCAATAATGCAAGTGCGTCCAGTGCAATTAAATTTTGGAAATAGAGATACTGGAGCTTTAGAAATATTCTTAAACGCGATTCCTGCCTTAGAGTGGAGTCGCTCAGTACCATATTTGTCTGCAGAAGTTATAACGCCAGGAGACGCAGTTCAATCGGGAAGAATTCAAAAAGCTGGCTTGATGAGATTCCTTTTAGGAACTGCAGAAGTAGTAGAGGGTAGTACTGATCACTCCCTAGCATCTGCAGTTTCTGCTGAAATAGCTGGTATGAATTTTGAAGCCGCAATCGATGCACAGCTTCAAAATGAGGCTGCTGCTGCAGGCGCAGCCGAAGGCGCACCCCCAACAGAAGATGTAGAGCCTAAAACATATTCTTCTGCTGGAATGGAAATCTTTACTGCTCCGCAGACTTTAGTGAATGCTGATGAAAACTATGTCAGCTATGAATCGATGGCGTACTCAGCGGATGCTATGAGAGCCGAAATCGAAGCCATTGGATCTGCTGCAGGAATAGACACCACAGAGATTTTGGAGCAATTGATATTGCCCGGAGAACCTGGATCTAATCGACCTGCTCCAATTATTGATAAAATGCGGCCATTTATGAGCTTAAACAGCGTTGAGATAAGCGTTAAGCCAACTCGCGGAATGATGGCGCACAAATCTGCAAAGATGAAAATAACGCTTCACGATAGATCTAGATTGGGAGAAATAGCAGAATTTGTTAAGCCATCCAGTTTCGGCCAAACAGAAATAATGCTGGAGTATGGATGGTCCCACCCTGATGGTACCGTGGGAGGCAACAACAGTTTCGGCAAGCTTATTAATGCGATGAGAGTAAAAGAAAAATTTGGTGTCTATAATACTCAGTATAGTTTTGATGAAGCTGGCCAAGTCAAGATAACACTAGATTTAGTCACAAAAGGCGCCGCTCATCTTAATATCAGTGACATAGGAATGTCTGGAGCAGTAGCAGCAAAATGGTACGCGATAGAGAAATTAATAGAAAAAATTAGAGATGTCAGAAGAGATGTTCTTTCTGATGAAGGGATGAGAGACGTTATAGGAATGAGCGTAATTTCATCTTTAAGCCCAACAAATCTTTCAGACGCTTTTGATGGAGAAAAACTTCAAGAGCTAAACAGTTTTATTTCGAATAGTCTTCATTCCGAAAATGAAGACCTTGCTTCTTTAGCTGGTTACATGGACACTCTTAAAGATGACGTAAATAGCTTCAATACAACCATTGGCGCAGTTATTAAGTCTAAGACTGATCGCTGTTTGGGTGAAGGAGACCCATTTTTAACTAGCCGGTCTGACACCGACATGCTCGGCTTTTGGGCTAAAGCTGGCCAAAGTGGAATTCAAGTTTCTGATAGCCCTAGCAGGAGGCGACCCAGGGGAACAAAATGGTGCTCTTTTGCTAAGCTCATGTCTATCTTTGTAGGCCTTCCAATTGCTGAATCTGGAAGGTTTGAAGAAGTTCAAATGATATTTTACGCTTTTAACGACTCTTGCAGCTATCTTCATAATTTAAATATCGGATCTCTGCCAATAGAAATGACCGGCGATAATGGATTTGAAAAACTTTTTAAAGCGTATCAAGAAGAGAAAATTCAAGTATCTCCAGCCCGTTTTTTGTCTTTTGTGAACAGAGAGTTTATAAGCAATCAAGCTGCTGCGCCATACGGTTTTTCTAAGCTTTATTCTAGAGACGACGAAGGCAATGTAGAAATGAGAGACTCTGCAAAAAATAATCCTGGTAGCACTAAATCTTTCAAAGATTCTGTTCTAGAAGATGCTTATGGGCCAGGCACCGATATGAAATTTAAACTTCCTCGAGTTCAAATGTACATGGAGGCTGTGCCTCACCAAAAAGCTTCTCCAGAATCTTCAGCTGCTGGTCAGCCATGGGCTCCTGGGATGGCGAACACTGTTTTGCGATTGCATTTTTTCGACAGCGTAGCCACAAAATATGCTGGCGTTTCTGATTTAATTAGAATTTCTAGAAATAGCTCTATGGGAGCTATGAGTTCTGTACTTCGAGATATAACAGCGGTAGAAGATGGAGACATGTCTCAACACGCCGCAGCTTTTAATGACGTAATTACTCAAGCAGTAGAAATGAAGCTTATAGAAGAAACTACGGCATCTGATGGAAATAAATACTTTAGGATGATAGGCGGAGTACCAAGACTAAAACAATTTGTCAAAAAAGCTATGCCCTCTCTCATGTATGGAGCTCAAAATTCTTCGGCTCTTTCTGTTAGTGCCGACTCTATGCATAACTCTAAAGATACCACTGTTCATATGTTGCGCTCATCAAGAAACTCAAGCTCAGATGCTAATGCTCCAGGCGAACAAGATCGAGGCCTTCCTCTCCGTATGATGCCAATGAAACTAAAAGTCAAATGTTTCGGGTGTCCGCTTATCTCACATGGCCAGCAGATTTTTGTAGATTTAGGAACTGGAACAACGGTGGATAACATCTACGCAGTGAATGGATTGCAACATAGTTTTTCGCCTGGAGAGTTTAAGACTTCTTTTGAGATGGTTCCGTTTGGAGATGCTTATGGCTCTTACGAATCTTTAGATAACTTAATATCTCAAGCTTCAGGTATAATATCAGCAGCTCAAGCTGGCGGTAATTCTTAATACGGCTAACCAATTAGTGGTTTTTAGTTAGATTATTACTAATGAACCTCTTAATAGATGCAAGAAATTTTGGAAAATCAAGCCACCTTGCTTTTGATGGCCAAAATTATTTTTGGACTGAAACTATAGACGAGAGTTCTGTAGTTTTATGTGGAGACCCTGAAAAAGAGTACTCTATAGAACATATTTGTAAGCTTTTAGACATGGAGTGTCCTTCGATACTGGACGAAAACCAAAAGCAATCTCTTTTAGAACTTGGAGTCAAAACTCGTAACCATCCTGCCATAATGATTCAAAGGCCAGAAGACTTTAAAGCTAATTTAAAAAGAATCACAGAATGGGCTTCTGAAGTATACGAAGTTTTAGATGAGTATTCCTATTTAAACACTTTTAAGAAAGAGCTGAAGTTATTACGTGGCATGAGAGAGGCTATCTTTGATTCCGTCTCTTTTAATCGCTGGCTTTTAGGTAAAAAAATAGACAAAAAGGTTAAAAATTCTTTTTCTACTAACAGATTTGGCTATCTTCAAAGAGTAGTATATAATAATCATTCTACGAGAACTGGAAGAATAGTAACGGAATCAGGACCCCAACTGCTAACAACTCAAAAAGAAGTTAGAAGCTTTTTAAAATCTAGATACAGAGGCGGAAAAATAATTCAATTAGATTTTGTGTCTTTAGAGCCGAGAGTTGCGCTGTCCGCCGCAGGAAATAATTCGCAAAAAGATGTTTACGAAATGTTTAATGAAAATTACTTTTCTAATTCTTTAAAACGCTCTCAAATTAAAAAGCTAGTGCTGTGTGCTCTGTATGGAGCGGGAATCAGGACTTTGAAGAAAATATTGCCTGAAAACGTTAATCCAAAAGAAGCTGTGAAATATATCAGAGATTCGATGAATTTTAATGATGTAGTAAATTTAAAAAAAGAAGAGCTAGAAAAAAATTCTTTTATGAGTAATATTTTTGGTAGAAATATCGTTCCATCTTCCGATAGAGACTCTATTATATTTAACAATTGGGTACAGTCTTCTGCGGTCGATGTTTCTTTAGTAGGATTTCAAAATTTAGTAGAAAAATTGAGGTCTGAAAAGTTAGATTTTGAACCGCTTTTTTTAATTCATGATGCTCTAATAATAGATGCTAGTCCAGATATGGTGAAAAGAATAGAAAAAGATTCCAATATATCTATTTTTATTAAAGAATTAGGCCACTTTCCTCTTTCGGTGGAATACCTGAGTTAAGATTGATATTTATTCTAAAGGTGCATCGATGAATGAAAAACAGATTCGCAATTATATTCGAAAGATTATAAAAGAGCAAAATGAAGAAGAGCCCCAAACGACGCAAAAGCGTGGTAAGGGTAGATATAAAAAAGAAATTGAAGATGTGGGCAGAGTCCCTCCTGGCGAATTAATGCAGAGGCTAGGCGCAAAAAAGGGCGTTGGAGATTCTGATATTAAAAAATTGACGAGCTTTTTAGATTCTGCCACTGGTGGAATCGAAGCTATGAAAATAGTTTATGATTCTCCTAAAGAAAAACAAGACTCACACGGCCGGTATGGCGCAGAAATTCCTCTAAGCAGTATTAAAGGCGCAGGAGGAACAATTCCACCAAGAGATGGTAGAAGATATATAGAATATACGATGGCTGCAGGTAAAGATTCCGGTTTCGTAGACACTGCTCCTTTTATGGTAGAAATTTTTGGAAACGGCATTCTAGTATATTTTTCCGACAAGCCCTATATGTGGAATAGAGCACCTCAAAAGAAGAAATCTACCAACGAATCTGCTGTAGATGAAGAGTTACTTGGAGAGCCAGATGAGTCTAACGAAGACGAAAGAGAAGACGCTGAAAAAGATGAATACAGCGTCTCTGCAAATGTTGCAGGCGTAGTAACTCCACTAGGAACAGGCCCAACGGGTGGAAAGGGAAAAGAAGACAAGAACAATGATCCGCGCAAAAGAGCGATCGACGCCAACGAAAGAGCATTTGGTGGTGGGAAAGTCTATTCTCCAAAGAAGAAATAAGTTGTAGCTCAGTCTTATACCTATTAATATAGGTCTTAGTGAGCAATATGAAAAAAACATCTAGATTTGTTGCAGGCGACTTAATAGCAGTGTTCGGCGCAGAATCTGGAAAAGAGGGCAAAAAAGCCGAAACCGTTTCTCTCTGTAAAGTTATTTCAGTAGGCGAAAAAGACCTCATCGTAGAAGAAAAAGATACTCCCTCTTATTCTTCTCGCAAACCTTATTATATAGTGCCTAAGTCTATTTGTCATAAACTTGCAATGGACCCTGACACAGTAACAAGCGCTTCTCTTATGATTCCAAAAATCGGAGATCTTGTTCTCTCTTACGTAAAAGAAGTGTTTAAAAATGAAGATCCTGTTGAAATAACTGGAATTTTGTATAAAATAACGTATAAGCTTGGAAGACCCTTGACAGCGACTTTACTTATGGGTAGCACAGAAATGAAAGAAGTACCCTTTTCAAGTTTAATGGTTTTGCAAACAAATTAATTTGAACAACTCACTATAAAGTTATAAATTTATTATGTGGTTATCTACCACACTACAAACTAAAAATTTGCACATTTAAACATTTAAAGGAGTAAAAAATGGCAATTGATCTCGACGCAATTCGCAAGAAGCTAAACCAGCTTTCTGGCAACAATTCAAAGCGCAACTCTATGTGGCGACCACAAGAAGGAGAAGAACACACTGTTCGAATTCTTGCTTTTTCTGATAATGATGGACAGCCTTTCAAGGAGCGCTGGTTCTATTATAACATTGGAAATAATCCAGGACTTCTAGCTCCACACCAATTTGGTCAGCCAGACCCAATTCAAGAATTGATTAATACGCTTCGTAATGACGGAACTAAGGAATCATACGAGCTGGCTAAGAAGCTATATCCTAAGATGCGAGCATACGCTCCAGTTATCGTTCGTGGTGAAGAGAGCCAAGGTGTTCGTCTTTGGTCTTTCGGAAAGACGGTCTATCAATCTCTTCTTAACTTGATGCTTGATGATGAAGTTGGAGATATTACTGATCCCACAACCGGCCGCGATATTAAGGTAACTTGCACAAAGCCTCCAGGTCGTATGTGGGCTACTACTGAAGTCCGGCCTCGGATGAGCACTACAGATCTTGCCGAAGATGCAAAACAAGCTAAGGCATGGCTTGACAGCATTCCAGATATCGATGAAATGTATACTTGCAAGAGTTATGATGAGCTAGAAAATATTGTTAACGCATGGCTAAATGGTGATGAATCAGATGATTCGAATTCGAACAACTTCGGTCAGACTCGAGGAGGTTCAACTCAAGATAGCTCTACCGCTACCACAAAGGATACCTCGACCGACAATGCGAAGATGGCAGAAAAGTATGCAAGTCTAGATGATGCATTTGCAGACATCGAAAAAGATTTTTAAGATTTAAATTTCTAAAAGCTTTCATTTTGAGGCGTCACTAAGTGGCGCCTCTTTTTTATGAACATCGCATGGTTTAGTTTTATATTAGATTAGGAGATTAATAGATGGGAAAAAGTACAAAAAACAAAAATTCTGATGATTTTACAAGCGATCTAATAAAGCAACTTAATAAAGAACACGGTTCCAAAGTGGCTTATAACTTAGAGAACGATGAATCACCAACGCACATCAAAAGGTGGATCAGCACAGGTTGCAGACAGTTAGATTATATTGTTTCTAATCGTGCAAACGGTGGATTACCAGAAGGTAGAATTATAGAAATTTTTGGACCACCCTCAATTGGAAAGTCACACATTGCTATTCAGATAGCCCGAACTACTCAGCAGATGGGCGGCATTGTGGTCTATATAGATACTGAGAATGCCACATCTGTAGAAAATCTAGGGCTTCTAGGAGTTGATATTTCTAAGAGGTTTGTCTATGTTGATACCCACATGACTGAAGAAGTTCTTTCTATAGCGGAGTCAACAATTCTTAAAGCTAGAGCAATGGAAAAAGATGTTCCAATTACTATTATTTGGGATTCAGTCGCTGCTTCTTCTCCAAAGGCTGAGCTCGATGGAACTTATGAACAAAACTCTATAGGCCTTCAAGCCCGAGCAATTTCTAAAGGAATGCGTAAAATAACTGGCGTAATTGGCCAAACTAACGCTTTATTCGTAATACTTAACCAAATTCGAACTAAGATCGGAGTTATGTATGGAGATCCTACTACTACACCCGGGGGTAAGGCAATCCCTTTTCACTCATCTGTACGAATCAAGTTGGGAGCAGGACAACAGATCCAAAACAAAGACTAAGAAGTCATCGGTATTAATGTTTCTGCTAAAACTATCAAGAATAAAGTAGCCCCACCTTTTAGGTCAGCAAATTTTGAGATCCATTTCGGTAAAGGCGTCTATGAACATGAGCAAGTTTTTGATCTTTTGAGAAAACATGGCCCCGAAGTAGTAGAAGGTAAAGAAATTGCGATTTCTGGAGCAGGCGCTTGGAAAAACTTAACAGTTACGGATGTATCTACTGGTGAAATTATAGCTGAGAAAAAGTTTTATAAAGCTGATTTTGGCAGCGTTTGGAAAGATGAGCAATATGAACCTTATATTGAAAGTTTACTTGAACAATGTCTAGTAAAGACTTTAAGAGATCCTGATTCTATGGATATCGATACTGAGTCTTTTGAAGAAGTAAGAGCACTAGCTATGGAAGCTGATCTGCTATTGGATTCGGATGAATAAAAAAGAGAGACCGATAGTTTTTATTGACGCATTAAATTTTTTCATGCGCCACTTTACTGTAAATCCCTCTGTGGGGATGAACGGCCAACATGTGGGAGGGTCTCTAGGTTTTTTAAGAGGGCTTGGTTATTTAGCCGATCTACTCAATCCGGAATGTGTATACGTTATTTGGGAGGGCGGCGGATCTCCAAGAAGAAGAAGTATTTACCCGGACTACAAGAAGAATAAGCGCCCCGTAAAATTAAACAGGTTTTATGAGGGAGATATTCCAAACACAGTAGAAAATAGAAACTACCAAGTAAATCTAATTGTGAATCTTTTAAAAAGGTCTGGTATAAAACAAGTCTATACTTCGGATTGCGAAGCAGATGATGTAATAGGCTATGTTTGTAAGAGAGAGTTCCCAAACAAGAAAAAAGTCATAATATCTTCGGACAAAGATTATTATCAGTTGTTAGAAGACAAAAACATAAGAATTTGGTCTCCCGGTCAAAAAGATTTTGTCACTTCAGAAAAAATATTAAAAAAATTTGGTGTCACTGCTGCCAATTTTTGCCTATGCCGCTGCTTTACAGGAGATGGCTCTGACGGAATCCCAGGAATAAAAGGTGTTGGCTTTCGTTCTCTAGCCAAACGTTTTCCTGATCTGGCATCTTCTGGATCGATGGATGTGGAAGAAATACTTAGTCTAAGTAAGGCACGAGCAACTAACAGCAAGCTTCAAATTTATCAAAATATCGGTAAGGATGAAGATGCTGTGAGGAGGAATTGGAAGCTGATGTACCTAGACACTTCCAATCTATCGTTCAACCAAACACAAAAAATAAAAAGTCAACTGGAATCCGAGATTCCAAAAATAAATAAAATGGATTTTATGAGAATTATTCTAAAAGAAGGAATACAAGATTTCGACGTAGAAAAATTCTTCATGAGTATGAAAGCAATGAGTTATTAGGAGTAGCCGTGTCAGAAGTTTATGACGTATCCCCATCATCAGGGGCACCGTATTTTTCAAAGTATGGAAAGAACTTTCAAGAGAAGATTTTCCAAGGTTTGTTAACCGATCACAGATGGGCATCTCAAATGATTGAGATTATGCATCCTGATTTTTTCGAACTTAGATATTTAACGTATCTTTCAGAGAAATATTTTAACTACTTCACAAACTATAATGCTTTCCCAACACCGCAACTTCTTATCACCATTGTAAAAGAAGACCTGTCAGAATCTGGAGACATTCTCTTAAAAGAACAAGTTGTAGATTTTCTTCACAGACTTAAGTCTAATCCAGATTTGGGAGACCAAAACTACGTAAAAGATAAAGCGTTAGACTTTTGCAAGTGCCAAGTTTTTAAAGAAGCTTTAGACAAGGCAGTAGATCTTATTTCTACTGAAAAGTTTGAGTCTGTTGTTGGTTTAATGAAAGAAGCGGTGTCTGTTGGCATGCCAGCTAGTTTAGGACACGATTTCTTTGAAGATATGGATTCTCGTTTTGTTAAAAACACTAGAATTGTAATTCCCACCGGGCTTCCAAGATTAGACGCTCACGATATCTTAAGAGGAGGCCTCGGCCGAGGAGAGATTGGCGTTATAACTGCCAACACTGGAGTTGGTAAATCTCACTGGCTTGTAGAAATGGGGGCTAATGCAATGAGAGCTGGCAAAAATGTTGTTCATTACACATTTGAATTGTCAGAAGAGGCGGTTGGCTTAAGATATGATTCGAATCTTTGCGACATCGCCAACAACGACGTGGTAAACCACAAAGAAGAAGTTCAAGATTTTTATAAAGAAAACGAAATGGGAAAACTTATAATAAAAGAGTACCCAACAGGCTCAGCTAGCATCGTAACAATTAAGAATCATTTAGACAAACTTCTTCTTAAAAACTTTAAGCCGAATATTATCATTGTAGATTATGCTGATATTATGAGATCAACAAGATCTTTTGACTCTTTGAGGCACGAATTGAAATTGGTTTATGAAGAATTAAGAAATATGGCTATGGAACTCAATATTCCAATTTGGACAGCTTCTCAAGCTAATAGAGACTCTGCGAATTCTGATATAGTTGGACTCGAAAACATGTCAGAAGCTTATGGCAAAGCCATGGTCGCCGATTTAGTAGTTTCTATCTCTAGAAAAGCCACTGAAAAAGCAGGTGGAACAGGCCGTCTTTTTATAGCAAAAAATAGAGCAGGTAGAGACGGTCTTCTTTTTCCTATTTCAATCGACACAGCAAAATCGAAGTTTCAAATCTTAGATGAAAATTCACTAACTTTAAATGAAGCTGTTCAACAAGATAAAAATGAAATTAAAGACCAACTACGTGAAAAGTGGGCGGAAGTAAGAAGGTTGCAATAACATGAAAGAAAAATACGAAAAGGACAAAGTTTTAGAAGAAACCAACACTTATTTCAACGGAGACGAACTAGCAACTAGTGCGATAGTCAATAAATATCTTCTCAGAGACTCAGAAGGAAATTTTCTTGAATCTAATCCAGATCAGATGCACCGCAGGTTAGCTTCTGAATTTGCTAGAATAGAAAAAAAATATAATGGCTCTAGATCTCTTGACGAAGAGCAAATCTATAATTTATTCAAGAATTTCGAACAAATAATACCTCAGGGTTCTCCAATGTTCGGAATTGGAAATGAGCACGCAGTAGTCAGCCTTTCCAACTGTGTGGTTGTAGATTCTCCAAAAGACGATATAAGCTCGATATTAAATCGAGGAAAAGATTTAGCCAACCTTTTTAAAAGACGCTGTGGAGTGGGAATAGATATATCTACACTCCGACCAGAAGGAGCTTCAGTATCTAATTCTGCTAGGACGACTACAGGAGCTTGGAGCTTTGCAGATTTTTATAGCTATGTTTGCAGGATGATCGGCCAAAATGGTCGTCGTGGAGCACTGATGATAACCATCGATGTTCGCCATCCAGACATTGCAAGCTTTGTTACGATGAAAAAAGATCTCACCAAGGTGACCGGCGCAAATGTTTCTGTAAAAATCACTAATGACTTCATGAGAGCAGTAGAAAGCGGAGAGAAGTTTACTTTACAGTGGCCAATAGATTCTACTGACCCTTGTGTTTCTGAAGAAATAGACGCAGGAGAGCTTTGGAAATTAATAGTCGAATCTGCTACTGAAACAGCAGAGCCCGGTTTAATGATGTGGGACAATATAATAGAAGATTTACCCGCAGAGTCTTATAGCGATGTAGGGTTTAAGACGATTACTACTAATCCCTGTGGAGAAATTCCTTTAAGTGCTTATGATTCATGCCGCCTCATAGCCATCAATCTTACAAGCTATGTTGAAAACTCTTTTGAGAAAAATGCATCTTTTAACTTTGAAAAATTCAACATGGCAGCTCGATATGCGATGCGGTTAAGCGATAACTTGATAGATTTAGAAGCTGAGAAGCTGCAAGCGATACTAGAAAAAGTAGATACTGAAGATGAAAAAATTCTTTGGAATAAGCTTTTAGATGCTTGCTTAAATGGAAGAAGAACCGGATTAGGCACCCTCGGCTTAGGTGACACTTTAGTAAAATTAGGAATAACATACGGCTCTGAAGAATCTATTGAAATGATAGAAAAAATATACGAATCTTTAAAGATTTCTGCGTATACAGAAAGCGTAATTTTAGCTGAAGAGCGCGGTCCCTTTAAGGTCTGGGATTGGGAAAAAGAAAAAGATAACGCCTTTATTAAAAGGCTTCCAGAGAATTTAAAAGCAGCAATCAAGAAGCACGGCCGAAGAAACATCGCGTGTTTGACAAATGCCCCAACCGGAACATGCTCAATCGCAGCTCAAACATCGAGCGGCATCGAGCCAATTTTTAGATTAAGCTATACTCGAAGAAAAAAGATTAATTCAGACGAAGAAGAAAAGCCTGATTTTGTTGATAATTTAGGTGATAAGTGGAAAGAGTTCGAAATATATCATCATGCGCTTCAAGAATATTGGGATGCTAGAGGATCTAGCGACATAGAGTCTTTGCCTGAATGTTTTATTACTTCAGACGAAATTGATTGGGTAAAAAGAATAGAAGTTCAAGCAGCTATCCAGAGACATATCGATCACTCTATTAGCAGTACTATTAATCTACCCTCGGATACATCTCCTGACGTAGTTGATGTTCTATACAGAAAAGCTTGGAAAAATGGACTGAAGGGCGTCACCGTTTATGTTGATGGTTCTCGAACTGGAGTCTTGGTTACTAAAAAAGAAGAGAATTCAGAAAAGAAATACAAATCTGCTCCAAAAAGAGCAGAATTACTAGAATGCGATATTCATAGAGCTTCAATAACAGGCGAAGATTGGACAATTTTAGTAGGTTTAAGCGAAGGCCAACCCTATGAAATATTTGGTGGTTTATCTGAATATGTGGAGATCCCCAAGAAGCACACTTCTGGAAAAATTAGAAAAAGATCTAGAAAGTCTGTTAACTCTAAATACGATTTAATAGTAGGAACTAATGGAGATGAATTCGTTATAAAAGATATAGTGTCAGTGTTTAGGAATCCCAACCACACTGCTTTTACTAGGACTATTTCTCTGTCTATGCGCCACGGAGTACCGGTTCAATATTTAGTAGAACAACTTCAAAAAGACAAAGAAGCCGATTTATTTTCTTTTAGTAAAGTTATAGCAAGAGTAATGAAAAAATACATTAAAGACGGAACAAAAGTGAGCAACGGAGTAATAGACTGCAATTGTGAAAACCAAGAACATTGTAAGGTAGTCTATCAAGAGGGCTGCGCTACGTGTTTAACTTGCGGATATGCTAAATGCGGGTGATACTTAGATAAACGTAGGGAGAAAAATGGCTTATTCTGATAAAGTTATTGACCACTTTGAGGATCCACAAAATATGGGATCTCTAGATAAAAAAGACCCATCTGTAGGAACTGGATTAGTCGGTGCCCCAGCATGTGGCGACGTAATGAGACTTCAGTTAAAGATTAGCGATAGTGGAATTATAGAAGAAGCCAAATTTAAAACTTTCGGCTGCGGATCTGCTATTGCTTCTAGCTCTCTCATAACAACTATGGTTAAGGGAAAAACTGTTGAAGATGCTGAAAAAATTTCTAATGCTGATGTCGCCAAAGAGTTGTCTCTCCCTCCAGTAAAAATCCACTGTTCAGTATTGGCAGAAGACGCTATTAAAGCCGCTATTAAAAATTATAGAGAAAAAAATGACGAAAGATGAAATACAGAATTTTATAGATGAAGAAATTAATCCACTCCTCCAAGACCATGGCGGATTTATTTCTATTTACGATTTCGATCAAAGTAGTAAATCTTTAAAGATACAAATGGGTGGAGGCTGCCAAGGTTGCGCAGGTTCTAAAATGACTCTGAGAAGAGGGGTCGAGAATCATCTTAGAGAAAATTTTCCAGACATGGGAGAAATCGAAGATGTTACCGATCACCTAGCTGGAGAAAACCCATATTATGAGAAGGAGTAAAAATTGCCTATAACAATTACAGAAAAAGCAAAAGAAAAAATTTCTTCTCTCCTTGCGCAACGCCAAACTCCTGACCACTATTTAAAAATTGGGCTTCAAGGCGGAGGCTGTTCAGGATTCAAATATAATTATGATTTTGTTCTAGAGCCAGAAGACAAAGACAAAGTTTTTCAGTTTGAAAACATTAAAATTTGCATAGACAAAAAATCTTATTTATTTCTCAATGGGGTAGAAATAGATTATGAAGAAGACCTTTTTAAATCTGGTCTTGTATTCAATGCTCCCTCTGCGAAGAGAACGTGTGGGTGCGGAGAATCGGTAGCTTTTTAGGAAAAAATATGAAATGGACTACAAATATATCGCCGTTAGTTAAAGAGTTTGAACTTAGAAAAAACCCAATAATAATACGCGTAAATAAATTCGACGAAGAATCTGCTAGAAAATTCAGCCAAGAAATAGCGCAAGCCCACAACACTGGGCAAAAGATAGTTCCAGTCGTGATAGATTCATATGGCGGCCAAGTTTACAGTTTGATGGCTATGATAAGCGACATACAGAATTCAGAAATACCAGTTGCTACGATTGTAGAAGGAAAAGCCATGTCTTGTGGAGCAATACTTTTTTCTTTTGGTGCCGAAGGGTATCGTTTTATGGACAAAAATGCAACAGTGATGATACACGATGTTTCTTCTATGGACATGGGAAAAGTGGAAGAGTTAAAAGCAGGAGCAGCTGAAGCAGACCGACTAAACAGCATAGTTTATACAATGATGGCTCAAAACTGTGGCAAGAAAGACGATTATTTTATGGAAATAGTCTACACGAAGAAACACGCTGATTGGTTTCTAGATGCTAACGAATGTAAGACTCATAATCTAGCTAATCACTTAAGAGTCCCAAAGCTCAACATTAAAATTGATGTTGACATAGATTTTGAGTAGGTTTCTAAAATGGCTATCGATAAAGTCTTCTACAACAAGAGCTCTTCAGACTCTCTCGGTTGGGAACCAAACTGGTTTGGCGCTAAATATCACGACGAAGATTTAGTAAAAGCAATCCGATCTTGGCAAAAAGCAAGAGGCCTAACAGCAGATGGCTTGTGTGGCCCCTCTACTTATAGGAGAATTTGGACAGAAAGAGATGCCGAAATAGGGAATCATGTTAAATATAACCACAACCACAGTGGCGACTCTTTCATAATTCATAACAGTAAACCAATTTTGATAGAATGGGATAAAGTAGTTTTGTGGTCAGATAGTGGTGGGTTAAAAATGAAGCCTGGCACTTATTATGATTACGCAGGTAAAAAAGATAGAAAACCAACTCATTTCGTTAACCATTGGGACGTGTGTTTAAGTTCTGAGTCATGTGTAAAAGTTTTAAACAGGAGAGGCGTCTCAGTTCATTTTTGCATCGACAATGACGGCACCATTTACCAAATTTTAGATACTCAGCATGGCGCTTGGCACGCGGGGAATGTCTATGGTAATAAGCACGGCATTGGCGTTGAGATCAGCAATGCATATTACACAAAATACCAGGATTGGTACTCTAGAAACGGTTTTGGCGAGCGGCCAATTCAAGAAAACGGATACGTTCATGGCAGAACTTTAGACCCCTTTACTGATTTCTACCCTGTCCAAATAGAAGCTCTTAAAGCTCTTTGGAAAGCTTGCCACGTTGGTATGGAAATACCGTTAGAATATCCAAAAAATTCTAGTGGGCATATTGAAACTGGGGTTCATAAAGATGTCGCAAAAGGTAGGTTTTCTGGATTTTGTAATCACTATAATTTCACGAGAAATAAAATAGATTGCGCTGGTTTAGATCTTCCAACCCTTTTGGAAGAAGTAAAAAACACGCCAATGTACTGTTTGGATAAATAAGATGATTAATAATCGCTGGAGAACCATGAATTTAATATCTACCCACTTGTGTAAAACAAGCGACGTTGGATTTCATGGTAATTTGTTTGGCGGCCAACTTTTAGCTTGGCTAGATGAAGCCGGAGCTGCTCTTTCCGCAGAGTTTACCGAAACCGGAAAAGTAGTAACAAAACATATTTCAGAAGTTAATTTTCAGAGTCCAGTTCGGCCAGGCCAACTTATTAAAGTTTATGGAAAAATAATGAAAGTTGGAAACACTTCTTTGACTATTGAAGTGGAAGCCAGAAGACATAGTATTTATAACGGAACTCAAAAGCCAGTTTGTAAGTGCCAGATGGTTTTTGTGAGAATTGACGGAGATGGAGAAGCTGTTCCTATTCCTCCACACATTCACAAAAAATTTAAAAGACCGATAGAGAGAAGCAAGGTTTCTAACCATGATAAATCTTCTAATTCAGAAAATTAAAAAAATTTTTAAAAAAAAATCTAATAACACCGAAAACCACCCACAGAGTAACTTAGACGGCATAGTTGATCTTGAGAGTTTTCTGAAGTACCGCTTAAAATTTAACCCAGAAAGCAAAAAATACCAAAAAGTGTTAGAGTACTCCGAAGAAGATCTAAATTAGGCTCCAATCTTTATATTTAAGAAATGTCAGTACTTCTTGGTTGGTTTAATGAGCAGTGATTCTCCATGCAGCGTTCAAGATTCTATTTTAAAGCTTAGGTCTTTAAGAGAAAAGCTTTGTAAAAACGATGTTCAGTGGAAAAAAGCTTTTGAAGTAAGAGATCACGTAATAAGCAGCCTCGAAGCTCTTCAGTGTAAGCTTGAAGATAAAGATACGCCTAAAGCAGAATGCGCTATAGAGCTAAGAAGAATATTAAGATATTTTGAGGATAACAATAATGTCTAGTGGTGCCGACTGGAATGAATATTCAAGGTTGGTTTTAAACCAACTAGAAACCTTGGCGAATAGTATCCAGTCTTTAAATTCTGAGATTCAGGAGCTTAAGCAAGAGATTGCTAGAATGAGAGAGCGGGAAGACCGGGTTGACGAGCTTCGAGCCTGGAAAGAGAAAGTAGACGAAGTCGCTTCCCCAACTCAGCTCGGCACAGCCTTGAAAGAAGTCGACGAACTTAAACAATTTAAGACAAAAGCGATTACCATATTTGCAGTAGTTCAATTTGCGATGGGCGCCATAGTTTTTGCGATGAGATTTATGTAAATTAGCTTTTTTTGTGTTATATTTTTAACATGAAGAAATGGAATCCACCAAAATCACCATGGAATCTTGTGCAAGAGCCATATTTCGGTGATGAATGGAAAATTCTTATATGCTGTCTGTTATTGAATCTTACGACTCACAAGCAAGTTAGAAAAATTTTAGACGAGTTATTTGAGAAATACCCTAATCCAAAATCTATGTGTTTGGCTGAAGAAGAAGATTTAAAAGATTTGCTTAGTTCTCTTGGTTTAGTTAACAAGAGAGCAAAAACGCTTATTCGGTTCTCTCATGAATACCTTACCAAAGATTGGAAGACGGCTAAAGATTTGTACGGCTGCGGAAAATATGCTGATGATGCATGGCATATTTTTTGTGTCGGAGATTGGCAAAGCGTTGAGCCAAAAGATCACGCATTAAACTATTATCATGACTTTTTGAGGGAGAATTATGCCTGAAGGCCCAGAATGCAGAAGAATTGCAGAGTCGCTTGCAAAAGAAGTTTCTAATAAGACCATCGTGGGTATAGACATCCTCGGAGGCAGGTATACTAAGAAAGAACCATCAGGTTTATCAGATTTAATTTCTGATCTACCGATTGCCGTTGCTGGGGTAGGTGTTCATGGAAAGTTTATTTATTGGATTCTTTCTAAAGAACATTCGCTCTGGAACACTCTTGGAATGAGTGGACATTGGTCTGGTGAAGAGCAAAAACATTCTAGAATAAAAATCAGGTTTTCTGATAAAACGCATGTTTACTTTAATGACACTAGAAATTTTGGAACAATTAAATTAGTAAAGGGAAAATCAGAGCTTATAAAAAAGCTTAAATCTCTTGGTCCAGATATGCTCTCAGAAGACGTTGATAATATAACATTTTTGTCTGCGCTTAGAAAGAAAAATAAACACAATATATGCAAAGTTCTTATGGACCAAAGCGTCATCGCTGGCGTAGGAAATTATGTAAAAGCTGAAGCATTGTGGTTAGCTAAAATTAATCCAGCTTCTAACGTTCAAGATTTAGAAGACTACCAGTTAATAGATCTTAATGAGTCTATTAAAAGTGTTTTAAGAGCTTCTTACGAAAGCGGAGGAGCTACTATTAAGTCATATAAAAACTTTGATGGTGAAATTGGGGATTACTCTTCTCGGTTTCTTGTTTATAATCAGAAAACAGACCCCCACGGAAACGAAGTGGTAAAGTTTCAAACCCCAGACGGTAGAACAACTCACTGGGTGCCAGAAGTTCAAATTTAGGAGAAAAAATGAGCGAAGAAACAACATACAAAATGACAGATCATTCTATTGCCCACGTGGCGAAATTAATTCAGGTTGCTATGCTAACTGGAACAGACATAGTAGATCATTTGCGCTCTGTAGAGTTTACACTCGATGAAAACGGAGGGCTAACCCCATCTTCAGCAACTCTTTCGTCTCTAGGTTCAGAAATTGAATCTATGTTTACAGACCTTGAAAATGAGGCAAGTAATCAAAATGACATTAGCTTCGAAACTCCTAATCAGAAAACAACTATTTTTGAAGTATAGAGATTTTTCAGTGATACTTACTAACAAGGTATCGCTAAATGAAAGCTACAAATATCAGAGAAAAAATAAAGCTCAACAAAAAATATACCGAGCTTAATTATTGGAAGAGTATCTTTGAAGATACCCAAGAGCTTTTTCATGCGTACGACATAGAATTAGCAGACTTTGTAAACCAAGTATCTAATATAGTCAACGAAAATGAAGCTTCGAGTGTAGAAATTTGTGATGAAGAAAATTTGGTAAAGTTTGAAGAGCAAAAACAAGATAACCAACATCAAAATTCTTACGAAGAAACTCGAAGCGAAGAATCTTTAGAGCATGATTTAGAAAACAAAAAAGCTCCAGATTGGATGAAAAAAGCTTTTAAAGCTATTGCGCTAAAAACGCACCCTGATAAAGTTCTTTATAGAGATGATCTCTCTGAAAAAGAAAAAGAACACCTGGTAAAAACTTACTCTAGAGCTGCTGATGCAGTAGCTTCTTTAAGCGGAATTTCGCTTATAGAAATAGCCCAATCTTTAGGAATAGAGCTAGACCTAAGCCCGAAACAGCAGATTTTAATGCTGGAAAACAAGATAGAAAAAATAAAAAAAGAAGTCCAAAACCATCAACAGATGATTTCTTGGTCTTGGGGTGAAAATGAGGGTAATATAGAAATTAGAGCTAATTTGTTTCTTCACGTTTTAAGCCATTTAAAAATAGAGCCCATCCCGATAGAAAAACTCAAAAGCATGATTGAAAAATTCGAAAAGGGCGATAATTTAGTTGAAAAAACTGACAGCCGAGATAAAATATTAAAAAGAAAGGTTGGTCAAAGACCAGCTCCTGGTATAGGCAGGATGAGGAAAAAATGAAAATCGGTTCTCTTATAGTGTTTGAAGAAGAAGCTCAAGGATATGATCTAGTTCAAAAGCAGGGCAATCTTTTTAGAAATGATCTAATAAGAATAAACACTGGAACCTGTGGAATAGTTTGCAAGCTTTACGACTACCCATCTACTAACATGACACTGGCAGAGATACTAATTGGAAACAAGCTTGTTTGTGACGTTAATTTAAATAAGCACGAATACAAGCTTATAAATTAAAAACATTCTCTTGCAATTGAAACAGATCCGCTTGGAGAAGCTTGAAAAGTTCTTATTTTGACATGCGGATAATAGTCTTTGCATAAATCTGCAACAGCGTCGATATTGCCAGAATTGTCATCATAAAAATACACTTCATCTGGATCATATTGGTCTATGTAAGATTTCATTATGCTTGCTTTAGCGCTAGGGTTCCCTCCCATATCACCAGCAGTATGAATGTCTCCACTAGAAATGCTTAATCCTTGAGAATTTAGAAATTGAGAAATGTCTTCTCTGTTCGTAGCTTTTACAGAGTTTCCCCTAAGAGAATCTAGATCTTGGTTACCAGATCTTGCTGTTATGATTATCACTAAAGAGCTAGGGCTACTCTGCGCGCTTTTAGCTATATTCAATATATTTTCTATTGGAGAAGTAGAATCAATGTTTACGCCGGCAGTTTCTGAAAAATCGAAAACATCTTCTAGCTCATTAGAAGAAAGGTAATCTAAATCTTTTCTTGCTTTTTGCTCATAGTGCGCAAAGTCTTCTGATGAAAACCAAACTATTTCATTTTCAGTGCCTTTATTCTCTACAGAGTTAAAATCTAGTGAATTGTCTAATATCCAATTCATGAATTCTGGATCAGCTTTTCCGCTTGGTTTATTTCTCCTAACTCCGATCAGATTATCAGTTATAGCTAGCGTATCATCAAAATCAAACGCGAATATTTTTTTAATTTTTGAAGCCATGTACAATTTCCTTATGCAAAATATAAGTATTATAGTATTATCTAACAAGAGACTCTAATGAATCCTTTAAGACTTTTTATAAGAGAAATTTTAAAAGAACAAGTAGTCGGGTATACACCGCCGCAAAAAGATTCTAGCGGAGATGACGACGCCGACTTTTTAGCTTATGGAGACATGTCAAGTCCAGCGCCTGCAAATCCTTCCGAAACCGAAGATCCAGAAGACGAAGAGCAGCTTCAGACGCAACTTCAGACTACTAATAAGCAACGCCAAAAAGATTTAGATTCAGGTGATGCTACGGCTGCTAATTACGACGGTAGGGTACTTCAAAAACTTCAAAAAACTACAGGATAGTTGTGAAAAACTAAGCTTACTTTGATATAATAAACTATCAAAGGTAGGTTTATGAAAACACCCAGCAAGTTTTTTGGTTTACACGCGCATTCTGGCTTTTCTATTTTCGATGGGCTAGGTTATCCGCAAGAACATATTGATTTTTGTAGAGAGAATGGACTAGACGGATGGTCCATGACTGACCATGGTCACATGAACGGCTTTGGTCACGCTTATTTGCACACGGAAAAGCTAAATAAAGCAGGCGGTAATTTTAAGTTAATCCCCGGCTGCGAGATGTATGTTCATCCAGATTTAGACGTGTGGAAGCTAGATTACGAAATCAATAAAACAGCTAAAAAAGGAGACAAAGAAGCTTTAGCTATTTTAAAAAAGCAGAGAGAAGCAATTCAAACTCCTCTTCTCGCTTTTGTAGATGAGCATGACGAAACTTTAAACGTTGGCCTAGAAGGCGCTTCTTTGACCGTTGAAAACGAAGAAGAAACTAAATCAGGAAAGTTTTATGATCCGATCAAGCGTCGTCACCATCTAGTGGTTTTACCAAAAACTTCCGAGGGATTGCAAAGGTTGTTCCACTTAGTTTCTCGAGGTTACACAGAGGGATTCTATAGATTTCCAAGAGTAGACTATAAGATGCTTAAAGAAGCCGCTAAGGGTGGCCATCTAATGGTATCGACAGCTTGTATCGGTGGACCGTTAGCCTATGACGTGTTCCAACCGCTGCAAGAAACCAATTTTGAAGATCTCATTCCTTCACTTTTTGATGACGAATCTTTAAGAAATAAAATTCTTTCTAAGTTTGAATATTCTTATGACCAGCTAGCGGATGCCGTTGGAGAAGAAAATGTAATGCTGGAATTGCAGTTTAATAAACTCCCAGCGCAGCACTTAGTAAACAAAGCTATATTAGAATTCGCTAGAACGCGATCTTTAACAGATCAACTTATTGTTACTTGCGATTCTCATTATGCTTCTCCTGACCACTGGAAAGAGAGAGAGCTTTATAAAAAGCTCGGGTGGCTAAACTATCAAAGCTTTAATCCAGATAATTTGCCCAAATCTAAAGAAGACTTAAAGTGCGAACTGTACCCTAAGAATGCAAAACAGGTTTGGGAATCATATCTTGAAACGACAGAAGGCCACGATTTTTATGAAGATTCAGAAATATTTGACGCTATAGAAAGAACACATGATGTTGCTCACGAGATGATTGGAGAAATTCACCCTGATCGTAAAATGAAATTACCTTCTTATGTAGTTCCTAAAGGCCAAACAGCGAATAAAGCTCTTTTAGAAGCAGCTAAAGCTGGATTAATCAAGCGAGGACTAGCAAATCAACCAGAATATGTCGACAGGATGAAGACAGAGCTTAAAGTTATTTTTGATAAAAATTTCTCTGAGTATTTCTTAACCATGAAAGCAATTATTGATCTTGCTCGCGAGAAAATGCTAGCTGGACCAGGCCGCGGATCTGGAGCAGGGTCTCTAGTGAATTACGCCCTTTATATTACTGACATAGATCCAGTGGAATATGGGCTCTTATTTGAGCGGTTCATGTCTCCAGAGCGAACCGAAATGCCGGATATCGACACCGATATCGCAGACCGAGATGAACTCATTAAAATTCTTAGAGAGAATTTTGGTAACAAAAATGTGATTCCGATCTCAAATTACAATACTTTCAAGATCAAAAGTCTTCTTAAAGATGTTTCTAGATTTTATGGGATTGAATTCTCAGAAGTAAATAAGACTCTAGCTTCTCTAGAAAGAGATGTTGCTCAAGGAAGAAAAGCAGACGGCGTGGACGCAGCTTTTGATATTAGTTTTGAAGAAGCCAAGAAGTATTCTACTAAAGTTAGTGATTATCTAGAAAAATATCCTCAAATTGCAGACCCTATCAATGTGCTTTACAAGCAAAATAAAGCACTTGGCCGACACGCTGGTGGTGTCATTGTTTCTGAAAAAATAGAAGAAAGAATGCCTTTGATTGTGGCTCGTGGCGAAATGCAAACTCCTTGGGTCGAGGGAATGAACTACAAGCACCTTGAAGAGTTTGGTTGGATTAAGTTTGATCTCCTCGGCCTAGAAACTCTTAGAATTATCGAAAGAACAATTTCTCTTGTTTTACAAAAATCAGGGGTGGAGAACCCAACGTTCGACCAGGTGGTAGATTGGTACAATGAAAATATTGCCCCAAACGTAATTGACTTCAACGATAGCAAAGTTTACAAAAACGTATATCACTCTGGAAGGTGGGCTGGTATTTTTCAGTGCACTCAAAGAGGTGCGCAAGCTCTATTTAAAAGAGCTAAGCCAGAATCAGTAGTAGATTTAGCTACTCTTACTTCTATTTATCGTCCTGGTCCACTTTCTGCAAAAGTAGATAAGCTTTACATTAAAGCCAAAAACAATCCGCAGAATGTTTTTTATGGTCACCCTTTAATCGAACAAGTTCTAAATTCAACTTATGGAATGATTATCTTCCAAGAGCAAGTAATGGAACTTTGCCATGTCGTAGCCGGTTTTCCAAAAGCAGAATGTAATAAGCTTAGAAAGATGATGAAGCCGGTTGGGTCTGGTAACGAAAATGTAAAGAAGGCTGCAGCTCTAAAGAATAAATTCGTAGAAGGAGCTTCGCAAAATGGAGTAGATAAAAATATAGCTAGCGAGCTTTACGATAGAATCTTGTATTTCAGTGGCTATGGTTTCAATAAGTCTCACGCTGTTTCTTACGCAGTTAATTCTTACCACTGCGCTTGGCTTATGACTTACTACGAGCAAGAATGGATTCAAGCTTATTTAGAAGCTTGTTCTGGTAACCCTAAAAAGCTTTCTAAAGCCCTAAGCGAAGTAAAAGCTTTAGGATACAACATTGTTCCCATCGATATCAATAAAGCTGGTAAAGCTTGGAGTTGCGTAGACGACAATTCTTTGATGCCGTCTTTTCTCTCTTGTAAAGGCGTTGGCGAAGCTGCTGTAGAAGAAATCTTAGAGCAGAGACCTTACTCTTCTATTGAAGATTTGTTTTGGGATGAAGAAGGAAAGTGGAAGCATGCAAAATTCAATAAAAGAGCTATTGAATCTTTAATCAAGATTAGAGCTTTTGATTCTCTTGATTGTGTGGGTCCAGACAAAACTTTCCAAAGTTATTCTCACATGCACACTGTACTCATGGAAAACTTTAATGATATCAGGAAGAGAACCAAGAAAGATCCTTATCGCGGCAAGAATAACTTTATTAAAGCTTTAGTAGAATCTCCTCGTTCTGAAGAGTGGTCTTTCGATGCGTTGATGAACTTTGAAGAAGAGTTGTTGGGAACTATTAACGTAGAAGCTCTTCTTCCGAAAAAATTCGTGAAGAAGATGACCGAAAAGAATATCCATTCTTTAGACGATCATAACGGAAGAGAGTTTTATTGGTTCGTTTTGACTAAAGCTATACCTAAGCTTACAAAAAACAAGAAGCCATACCTTCTTTTAAATGGAATAGCTTCAACTGGAAGGGTCCATAGAATGTTTTGCTGGGGAGTTCCTAAAGATGCTGACCTTCCGCCGTTTACTTTTTGTATAGCCGAAGTAGACAAAAACGACTTTGGGATGTCTACTAAGTGGAACAGAATTAAAAAATTTAGCTTTAATGATTTAGCTTAATTTGTAAATCTAGCGAAAGAGGATATTATTACTACATGAATTCGAAATACAAAAATTTAAATCAAGCCTTTGTAGAAGAGTTAGTCGATTGCCACAAGAACGGCGTAGAAGTTGAATCTCGTGGCTTCGTACAAAAAGAAAAACTTTTCTCTTCTTTTATAATTCAAGATCCCACCGATTTGCGAATTGATGTCCCAGCTAGAAAGTTCAATGAAGACTATGCAATTTTAGAATGGCTTTGGTACCTAAACTCTGACTCTAGAATAAAGACTATCGGTAAATTTGCAGATATTTGGAACAAGATTGCAGATTCGCAAGGGGTCGTTGAGTCTAACTATGGCTCTTATTTAAAGCCGTGCTGGTATGACTTAGTAGATGAGCTTATATCTGATAGAGATACCCGTAGAGCAACTTGCGTAATTAATCAGCCATACCATAGGTTCAAAAACCCAAAAGACTATCCTTGTACGCACTATATTCACTTTTTTATCAGAGAAGAAGCTCTTCACATGGGCGTATATATGCGGTCTAATGATGCAGTTTTTGGTTTTTGTAACGACGTTTTCACCTTTGCGTTGTTTCAACAGCTTATGCTAAATGAACTAAACGCTCGCGGTGGTAAACTTTCATTAGGAACATACTACCACTCGGCTGGAAGCTTTCACGTATACGATAGACATTATTCTATGATGGAAAAGATAGCTGAAAATTATTTTGTGAAAGCTAGAAGAAATGGGTATCCAACCGACTTAAAGAAAATAGTGCTAGATCCCAATTTAACCTGGCCGAAAATGGAAAACTACACGTCTTTTTTCAATGAAGACTTAGACAAAGAAGAAGTTTTAAATACAATTAAAAAGACTAAGGAAATTATATTCAAATGAATATTCTAAAAAAAGCAAATGAGATAATCAATGAAAGATCTGAAGAAAAAGAGCGCCAATACGGCCCAATGGGTGAAGGCCTTGAAAGAGCTGCGATGATTGCTTCTGGAATAACGGGTAAAGATTTAACAGCAGACGATATTTTTGCATGCCTCATCGGCCTTAAATTTTCTAGACATTCGTATAACTACAAAGAAGATAATTTTCTAGATGCTGCTGCTTATTTGGGAGCGTGGAACAATTACCAACAGGAGAAATTAAAAAGTGAAGATAAGTAAAGTAAGGGCAGTTAAAACACCGCAAAGGGGGACTCCAGAGTCAGCTGGAATTGATTTTTTCGTGCCAGAGGGAATGATAGCTAAATTATCGCCTGGAGACTCTTGCTTGATGCCAAGCGGAATCAAAGCCAATGTTCCATCTGGCCATGCATTAATAGCGTTTAATAAGAGTGGAGTAGCAGTTAAGAAATCTCTTCACGTTGGGGCATGCGTCGTAGACGAAGATTATCAGGGCGAAATTCACCTTAATTTAATCAATGTTGGCTCGAGCGTTGCAGAGATAAAATCTGGAGAAAAAATAGTCCAATTTATTTTACTTCCTGTTTTTTATGACACAATTGAAGAAGTAGAATTGGAAAACCTTTACGAAGACGAAACTGTTCGAGGTGAAGGTGGTTTTGGTAGCACGGGAGTAGAATAGTGGATTATTTTGTAGATTATGAAATTCCTAAAAACTTTAAGATAGGGATCGACGGACTAGAGAGAAACATTCCGGCTAGAAAACACAGCCACAATGCTGCCTGGGTTCATCTCTACAAAAATATGCTACAATCTGCTGGCTGGAGTGATGTACACGTCTTAGGCAATCATGACACTTACGAAGGTTATGATGCTATGATATTTTATCCAGGAATTGCTTACGCTGGAACGATTAACTTCTTTTTTGGAGTTGACGACAATGTAGTTAGAAGGTTCTCCAGAATTCAAGATTTTGAAGGTCCGACTTTTATTTTAAATCATGAAATGCCGCTCATTGGAGCGACGATCAGCAAAAGACTGCACAATAAATCGACAAGCTCGAAAATTGGAAATCTTAAACTGAGCTTATTAGATGATATTTGCAAATCTACTCGCAGAATAGATTATGTTGAAAGATCAACAAAGCTTTGCTTTGGAGACAGTCATTGTTTTTCTGCTTATCTTCCAGGGTATTCTGTTTGCCGAAATGACGGGCTCACTCTTTTTTCTACGCTTCGCGATGGAGTAAAAGAGACCATTGAAGAAAAATATGGAGCTTCTGTTGAAAATTTGACTCATCTTACTTTTTATATGGGCAATATTGATATAAGGCACCACTTGATGCGCCAAGAAAATCCATATGAAAAAATCCACGCTATGACTATCGAGCTTTCACACCAGCTTAAAAAACTTGATATACCAAACATTGAACTAGTTCACGCACTGCCTATCGAAAATATTTCTAGAAAACTTCCTAAAACTGGATATTATAAGAAGACTCCATATTTCGGAACTTGGGAAGAAAGAACAAAATTAGTCAATACATTCAATGCCGCTGTAGATAGAATTTGTATAGAAAACAAATGGAATTCTTTCCACTGGCCAGCTAAATTTTTAAATGATTCTGGTGAATTAGACTTTGAATATATGGAGCGCCCTAAAAGCGTACACTTAAGCCCGCTTTCTTATAGGTGGGACCTTTTTGAAAATCAATTAAATTTATTGCATAGTAATCAAAACAACGGAGAATAATATGCCAAAAAACAAGTCAATTAGAGTTGCAATCGTCGGAGTCGGAAATTGTGCTAATTCCTTTTACCAGGGCTTAACGTATTATGCGGGGTACACCGCTGGACAAGAGCGCGATGGAGTGATGAAGAGCCGAATCGGAGGATATTCGGTAGCTGATCTCGAGGTTGTAGCAGCATTCGACGTTGATAAACGAAAAGTTGGAAAGTGTTTTAGAGAAGCTATGCTAGCCAAACCAAACTGTACTCCAAGCTATGAGGCAAATGTTCCTGACGGTCCCGTAGTTCAAATGGGCCCAATCATGGACGGTGTTCCAAATTTGATGGCTAATTATTCTGATGAAGAAGCGTTTAGAACTGCTGATTTAGAACCAGTAGATGTGGCTCAAGTGTTATTAGACCGCAAAGTGGATATTCTTATCAACTATCTTCCTGTTGGTTCTCAGAAGGCCACCGAGTGGTATGCAGAACAGTGCCTTAAGACTGGAGTTTCTCTTCTTAACTGTATTCCAGTTTTTATTGCTTCTAATCCAGTTTGGGAGCAAAAGTTTATTGATGCTGGAATTCCACTCGTTGGCGATGACATGAAATCTCAATTTGGGGCCTCTATTATGTCTCAAATGCTTCAAGAACTAGCTTTTGCTCGAGGTCTAAATGTTAAAGCTCACATTCAGCGAAATGTCGGTGGCAATACTGATTTCTTGAACATGGTAGATCAATCTCGGCTGAAATACAAGAAAGTTTCAAAGGAGAATGTAATTCGATCTCAACACGTAATTCGTGGTGTAGACCCCGAAGAATCTTTCCTCCATGCTGGGCCGTCTGAATATATTCGCTACTATGGAGATAACAAGGTCGCAAACTTCCGAATTGAAATGGAGGGATTCCTTGGTGCCCCAGTTATTTTAGACGCGCAGCTTTCTGTAATTGACTCTCCTAACTCTGGAGGCGTTGTAATCGACGCCGCTCGGTATCTAAAAGTCGCCAGAGAGATGGGCATTGTAGGGGCTCTCAGAGGTCCGTCTGCTTTTACTCAGAAGACTCCGCCTCAACAGCTTATGTTTAGTGAAACTCTTTATGAATGCGACGCTCTTTCTGATAGGAGGCTCACTCGATTTACTAAGCGCCAAACAGAAAAATACAGCGCTGAAGAGCTTTACCTATCGTGTCCAGCAGGAAACAAGGAAGTAGATTAATGGCTAAATTGCATGAGCAAAAAGGAAAACTTTTTAATCCAGACTCTGAAGATTTTGAAGAGTGTGTAATAAAGTTTAACGGAAGGAATGGGTTTTGGTACAGACCAGGCACTTTTGATTTAAATTCTATAAGAGAGTGCAGAGACAATTATAGCGATATTGACACTTGCGGGAAAACAGTTTTAGATTTAGGAGCCAACATTGGAGGATTTTCAAGAATGGCTCTAGAAAAAGGAGCTAAAAAAGTAATAGCTTTAGAGCCATGCCCTCATAATTTTCAAATTTTAGAGATCAATGCCCCAAATGCAGAATGTCTAAATGCTGCAGTTTGCGAAAGCAAGGTAAAAGAAGTAGTTTTTCATTATGCTGGATCTAAAAGAAACTCAGTGTCGTCTTCTACTCTTAAAAGAAGAAATGCTTCTGGAGTATCTATTGCAGTACCAGGATTATCATTTTCAAGTCTTTTAGAAAAATATAGGCCAGAAATATTAAAAATAGACATTGAAGGTAAAGAGTACGACATTTTAGATTCTATTAAAGAAATTCCAGATTTCGTAGAAATAGTAGGGATTGAGTTTCACAATACTCGTAAGCCATACTCAGAATATCCAGTTAAATTTTTCCCAGAGTCCACTTGGAAGAAAGTAGAACACCCTATTTTGATGTTCGGACAGAAAAAAGTTTTAGATTACACTTTTTATAGAAAGTATGCATAGGAAATATTAATGAAAGTAAATGGTTTTGATATTGATGGAGTTATCCATCTTGGAGACGGAGTCTGCGGCATTCGCCCGGGCCCTGGAGATGTTATCATCACAGGACGAAGCTTTGAAGAAGAAGCTGAGACTCTAGCTTTTCTTCGGCGCAATGGAATTAATAACCCAGTTTTTTTTAACCAGTGCCATTATGAGGAAAAATCTCGAACAGGGTCAGGAAATCATAAGGCGGAAACTATTAAGCTTCTCCACAGAGCTGGCTTAAGCGTTCAATATTTTTTTGAAGATGATGAAGTTCAAAAAGCTGAAATTGAAAGAGGCATCGAAGAAGTCTCAACTTGGGGAATCGGAACTAAAGTTATTCACGTCAACAATCCTCATGTTAAGAAAGAAAATAGACGTCATTTAGAGGATTTAAATGAGTAATTCTGAACTTCTTAAAATGAGGGATGAAGAACTCTTTGCAGAGATACCCACTTACAAAAAGCAAGATTTTGTCGACTTTATAAAAGAGCTTAACAGAAGAGAGTACTTAGTAAGATTTGCAAAGTCGTGTACTTTTGACTCTTTTGAGCATTTGCCTGGAACTGGATTTAAATACGGGAACGGCTTTATAGTAGACGGCAAATCAGTACCTTACTTCCACCCCAATCGTAGTTTTCATGATGAGATAATTTGGTTAAACGAGAACCTATTCTATAATCCCCAAGCTACGTTTGAAGATAAACTTATTAATGCGGCGATAGTGAAATTCTATGGGCCTTCTAATACCCTTAAACTAATTGCTGAGGGCACCGGCAAGAAATTCGTGGACTACAAGAGGTTCGTGGGAGATCCTAAATACTTGAGGCAGGTTTGCGTCAATTTAGAAACAGCAGTTAAGAATAAAGAAAAGATTTATGGAACAACTGAGCTTAGGACAAGCTTACAAACAGCTGGTAGAAATTATGCTAGAAGCGTTGGTTCTCCAATTGATAAAATAGAATTAATTCCAGTTTCTGAAAGGAAATCTCGTACGTGCCGTCCCTCTGATATTCTTTTTTGGTTTACTAAAATCGGCCCTGATTTTGTTAAATTTTATAAAACAACACCCAACATGGAAGAGTCTTTTAAGTTTTTAAATTCATTTCGAGGAATTGGAAATTATTATGGATACCATTTTAGTTGTAACCTTGCTCGAATGCCAGAAGTAGGAAATTTAATTTTTAAGGGAACTCCTGGAAAAATTGACGAAGACGACGAGTATGTAGTTCCTGGGGTTGGAGCAATGCAAGCGATTAATTGGTTTTATGAACACAGGGGACACTCAATTAATACAAAAGTTGGAAAGAAATTAATCAATGCTATTCGACGTCACCAAAATAGTTTCTTTGACTTAAATAATGCTGATAATTCTAAATTCTATATGGAAAAAGTTTCTGAACTGGGATATTTTACTAATTTTGGATGTGAAATATCTTGCTGCCAGTTTGGAGTTTATCGTCGACTAAGAGAAGATAAAAAATTAGCTCTAAGGAGAGCAGCAGCGCCAATATCAAGAGAGGAAGTAAAAATGATTCTTACGCCCAAAACACTAATGCAAAAACTCGGTCTTTTATCTGAAGAAGATTCTAATGTTGAAAATAAAAATCAAAGTATTGAAAAAGATTCTTCACTAGATTTTTCTTCGACTAGCAAAGAAGACTTGATCCTTAACATCATTGATGAAGCTGGAGGTTCTTGTTCACATTCTTCAGTTGCTAAATTAATCGAAGAAAAAGGATACACTCAGTATAAGCAAAATGGTTCTTGGAAAGAGAGCTGGATGATAATGAGGCAACTTGTTGAAAAGGGGGCCTTAGTAAAAGACGGAAAATTTTATCGGAGGTCATAGTGTCAGATATTAAGTGGGGAACAATTATTCCTCTTATTGGCGGAAGCGCTATAGGGTGCTCACAAGCTACTAAAAATAAACCAGAGTTTCATCTTAGCTACTCTGCTTTCGGCGCTAACGAAAAATATCTAACTGACTACTGGAAAGATGTTCCGAGAATAGTTTTAGATGAAGGTGGAAAAATACCAAACGAAAAAATTGATTTTATCAATTCTGTTTGTCCGTGCGCAGGCCTAAGCCAGCTTAATACTTCTAGAAGTAAAGATATGCGTGAATCTAAAAACTATTGGATGTACGAATCTGCACAGAGAATCTTAAGCGAACTACGCCCTAGAGTTTATTGGGGAGAAAATGCGCCCGGCCTTTTTACTAATTCAGGCGCGTACGTGCGTGATAAGCTTAAAGTTTTTGCTAAAGAAAACGGCTACACTTTTTCTCTTTACAAGACCGATACGCAAAGGCACGGTATTCCGCAACGCAGAGTAAGAACTTTTTACTTTTTCTGGAGAGACACTAACCCTCCTCTCTTGAGCTATTTTAATAACCCTCCCATTCCATTCGCCGAGTACATAAGACAGATACCGCAATCTGCAACCCTTCAAGATCAATTTAACATCGAAGGGAAAATCTCTGAAAATTTTGATTCTTATGCTTTTGTGTTACAATATCTTGGGTTGGCGCATGAAGAGTTCGTGAAGTCTAATGATTCTGGCTCTATTCACTCTATTTTTTCTTATCTATCAGAAAATAATCTTTTAGCCGAGTGTATTGAGTGGATTGAAAAAAGAAATATTGAAGAAACTGCAGAACACAGACGACTCAAAGCTATTTACAAAAAAGTTCAAGCGGGTGGAAGATTTATGGATGCTTCTCCTGGATATTATTACAACCGCACTAATGCAATCGTAGGAAGAACCTTGACCCATTTAGTACACCCCACTGAAGACAGAGGGATGTCTATTAGAGAGCTTCTTCATATGATGGGACTGCCCCATGATTTTGAAATGGGCGATAGAAAATCTCTAAATGTAATCGCTCAAAATGTTCCAACTTGTACAGCTAGAGATATGGCAAGTCAAGTTATAGAATACTTAAGAGGTGATTTACAAATTGCAGAAAACAGCTTTTTAATGCAAAATAACCTAAAAGAGGAGATTACATTATGCGAGCCCTTGTAACTGGCGGATGCGGTTTTATCGGATCTTGTTTAACTAAAAAATTGGTAGATTTAGGCTGGGACGTAGAAATAGTAGATGATATGTCTAATGGAGATTATTCTTTTTTAGAAGAGTATTCTTTTCGTAGCGTCCCTGTTCAAATGGGACATATTTTCGAAAATCAAAATTTGAAAAAAGATGACGTTATTACTGTTTTGGTAGGAGATTTTGTTAGCCAAGAAGTTGTTAGAAGGATTGTTGAAAAAAAATATGACGTAATTTTTCACCTTGCAGCTAACCCAAGAGTAGAATACTCGGTGCAAAATCCGCTAGAGACTACAGACGAAAACCTTACAAAGACCATAAGGCTTTTTACTCATGCTGTGGGTAATGTCAAGAGAGTTGTTTTTTCTTCTAGTTGCTCAGTGTATGGAGACCCTTGGAGTCTTCCAACTACAGAAAGCCATGGAAAAAACCCTAACAGTCCTTATGCTCTTCAAAAGCAATGTGTTGAAGAATACGCTAAACTCTACTCAAAAATATATGATTTAGATGTAGCTTGCTTGAGGTACTTTAACGTATATGGTCCATTTCAGCATGGCGACTCTCCTTACTCTACTGCCATAGTTTCTTGGTGTGATAAAGTATCTAAGGGTTTGCCTCTTCGGAGTGATGGAGATGGCACTCAATCTAGAGACATGGTTTTTGTAGAAGATGTAGCGCGAGCTAATATTTTAGCTGCTACTAGAGAAGAAAATTTCAATGGAAAGTCTATAAACATAGGAAGCGGCGCTTCTTATACCAATAATCAGATTTTAGATATTTTTAAAAATCAATTTGGAAATTTAGAAATCACACATGCTCCAGAACGGCCTGGAGACGTAAAGCACACGCAAGCAGATGTTAAAGAAGCTAGATCTAAATTAGGCTTTACTACTGAATACAGCTTAGAAGAAGGGTTGAAAAAGACCTTTGCTTGGTGGGACTTATAATGACAAACCCTCAATTCATTATTTTTACTGGACCGATGTTTGGAGGCAAGACCACGAGGCTATTGTCTGCTTTAGATAGATACGTTCACCAAAAGAAAGATGTTTTAGCTTTCAAGCCAGATATCGACAAAAGGTACGGGAAAGAGTCTATTAACACTCACACTGGCGGAAAGATTGATGCCATCAGAGTTGCGACTGGTGAAGATATAGCACAATGCGTTCTAGAAAAAGCAGAAAATAAGTTGGTAGAAATCATTGCAGTAGATGAAGCTTTCATGATACCCGGCTCTGCTAACGTGCTAATAAATCTTTTCAACAAAGGATTCACTATCTTGATATCTACTTTACAGCTATGTTCTGACGGTACGTCTTATAAAGAAATTAGAGAAATGATGCCTTGGGCTACTAAAATAGAAATCTGCCCTGCGGTTTGTACAGTGTGTGGATCCGATGCGTATTACACTTTTAAAAAAGGCGGAAATAGCCACCAGCAAATTGAAGTTGGAGGAGCTGATTTATACGAGCCCCGCTGTTTAACTCACTTTGAATTTTGAATAATTAATGAAATTATTCCCACTTTTTATTATAATATAGATAGAGGACTATGAAATATGCCTGAATACAAAAGCTCTTGGAAATCAAAATCATCTAGTCATTTGACCCCATGGGGATCTGAGATCCGGTGGGCTGCTACTTCTGGCTGTGTAGGTAAATGTTTAAGCGTAAAAAAGGGAATGAGAACCAGTTTAAAGTACTATAAAATGAAAGATGAAGTGCTATTTTTGTATCGCGGCAAAATATTGGTTACTCACGGAGACGAGAAAACTATAGAAGATCCAACTCGCCACCCGTATGTTAAAAGCTATCTTGCTCCAGGAGAGATGGTGATAATTCAAAGCGGTTGTCCTTATAGAATAGAAGCTTTAGAAGATTCTGAAGTTATTGAGATAGGAACGAACCGCGGTGCTGGAATTGGTGACCGAGTTATGGTAGAAGATGATTTTGGTAGAGTAGAAAAACCAGAAAGTGGAGAAATATAAATGATCGTAAGTGATCCATCTTCAGTAAACGTGGTAATTTATCACGCCGATTGTACGGACGGTTTCGGCGCAGCATATTCAGCTTGGAAACTCCTCGGCAATCGCGCAGAGTACTACGCTTGTAAGCACGGAACGCCACCGCCTGAAGTAAAAGACAAAAACGTTGTAATCTTAGATTTTTCTTTTGATAATGCGACGACTAAAAAAATGATAGAAGAAGCATCTGCTTTATTGGTTATTGATCACCATAAATCAGCAGTAGTAGAGCTTCACGATATCAGCAACACTATTTTTGATATGACAAAGTCTGGAGCTATGTTATCATGGGAATGGTTTCATCCAGGAAAAGAGCCGCCAAAATTTATAAAATACATTCAAGACAGAGATTTGTGGAAGTGGGAACTTGATTATTCTAAAGAGTTTAGCGCTGCGTTTGATATGGTGCCATTCGAGTTTGAAGAGTTTGAAAAATTTGAAGACGATTCAGTTTTTGATGATGCAGTAAAACGAGGTTCTTACATTTTAGCTTATAGTAAAACCGTCGTCAAGAAAGTATGCGAAAAAGCCCAACCTAGAAAAATGGATGGGAAAGATGTTTTGGTGGTTAACGCTTCTCACTGGATGTCTGAGATTGGCTCAAGGCTAGCTCCTGATTGTGATTTCGCAATGATATGGTATTGGGATCATGATGCACAGCATACAAAAGTTTCTCTGAGAGCTTTTCATGACGCGGTTGATGTTTCTGAGATCTCGAAGAAGTTTGGCGGAGGTGGCCATAAAAAAGCAGGAGGGTTTCAACTTCCTAAGAATAAACACGTAGAAGATTTATTCGACAAACCAAAACCAGCAAGAAAGAAAAGAGCTTCAAAAACAAAGGTTAAACAAGATGAGTCGTCCTAGTTGGGATCAGATCTGGATGAATTTTGCAGAATCTATTTCTGAAAGATCTTATGATCCAAGGTTTCAAGTTGGAGCAGTCGTTGTAACTGAAGACAACAGCCAGGTTTTAGCTGTTGGATACAATGGAAATTATGCCGGCGGACCCAATCAAGTAGAGTCAGAAACCCCTGGAGAGTCTGGTATGCTACATGCTGAAATTAATGCGCTCTTAAAAATGGATTATAATAACCCTAAAAAGAAAAAGCTTTATTTAACTCTATCGCCTTGTAGAATGTGCGCAAAGGCTATAATTAATAGTGGAATTAAAGAAGTAGTCTACGCTGAAGCTTACAGGGATCTTTCGGGGATAAAACTTTTAAAAGAATGTGGCATATCAGTAAGACACTTTTGATTCAGAACTTAATATGTAGTAATGAATTGTAAGCAATGAGGTTGATATAATGTCACAAATGAACATGAAAGAGAGATTTGATCTCTTTGCCAAATGCGGAGCTTTTGGTAATTTAGAAGATTTAATGCTTCAAGAATCTAATCTGTCTTTTCTTTTAGTAGAGCAATTAGAAAATCAAGATGTTGATAAACTAAGAGCTTCTATCGCTGCAACAATGGAAGTTCTTGATAGTATTAAGGGAAAAATCGGAAACTCTTTTCCTTCACTTGCCGCATATCTTGATAAAAATAAGCTTGCTCTATCTAAAGCTGAAGAATTAGCCTCAAAAGTAGATTTAAAAGATCCCAAAGGGTTAAAGGGTTTACTTGGCAGCATGTTTGGCGATAAAATGGATATCGGTCGAGCTCTCCAGGGAGTACTTGAAGTAGAAGCTAAAGCCAACCAGTCTTTAAACACTTTTAAAGCTGCCATTCCTTTAATAGCTAGAAACCTAAAAGGAAAACTCGAGCCTGAAACAAAACTTTCTCAAATTCCAGCAGACGTAGGAATTACTTCTGACCAACTCCGCGGAGGAGTAGAAAAAGCGTTTGGTTCTGCTGGTAAAAAAGGTATCTTCGCTAAAATGGCCGGTTTCTTTAAAAGTAAAGCTGCAAAAATACCTGGCGCCGAAGATCCTGGAGATTTTCCAACAGACGCATTTGCAGACGAATTATTAGAATTAACTTATGGTGATTTAGAAGATTTAGTTTCAGCTGTAGAAGCAGTAGATCTTCCGCAACCTCAGCAAGACGCCATAGAAGACGTAAACACGGCAGCTCAAGAAGCTGAGGGTTCTGATGATCCCTTAGCTGGCACGCCCGCAGCTGCTGCCGGTGCCGAGGAAGGTGGCGAAGAAGCCGAAGAAGCCGAAGAAGGAGAAACTGCAGCTAGTATAACTAGAGACAGTTTAATCCAAAAAGCTACCGACGCCGCAGGAGAACCAGGAGCTAAAATCTTTGCTAAGTTAATCGACATGGGCACTTTGAAAGATGCTGGTTTAGAAATAACTGAAGAATCTTTTAATCGAAGAAATTTGCTCGACTTACTTTTTGAGCAAGTTAAAGTTTCTCACGAAAAATACCAAGCCGCAGTTAACGCTGTTTCTGAAGAAGATGAAGAAGCGTTCAAAGACGTAGATTTAGATGACATTAGAGATAAACTTAGTGGAATCGACGAACTAGATATTGAAGCTAAAAAAATCAATCCAAAAGAACTAACGGATAAAGCTTATAGGCAGGGTAAATTTGCTGTAACGCTAAATGGAAATGAATTTATTGAAGGCCGTCCATCTGAAATCGTAGCCTACGTTGCAATGGAGCTCAGCAAAGACGAAGACTTACAGGTCGATTTTGTAGAAGACGCTGAAATAGAAGTCGATGGCGGCGGTGGTGAAAAAATTCCTTTCATAGAAATGGAAGACATGGTTTCTAGAATCAACAAAGACCTTGAAGCTGCGAAATATGGAGAAACAACATTTCGACTTGGAGCTTCTGAAGAAGCTGAAGAGCCAGCTGAAGATGCAGAAGAAATTGCAGCAGCACTAGAAAAAGCTGCCGCTGAAGTAACTGCCGAGCCAGAAGCTCCAGCAGTCGCGATTGGTCATGCTTTAGATGGTTGGTTCGACACTTTGTCCACTTCGGCTAAGAGTGTTTTAAATGCTAAGGGAAGATTTGGTGGATTAAAAACAGCAGTTGATACGTCTTTAGGAAATGCTGCTAAAGCTATAGCGGGCGAAGTACAAAAAGCAGTTGACGCCTGGTGGAAAGAGCATGAAGAGACACTGGTTAAGAGCAAAAAGTTTAGTAAAACTAATGGCGAAACTCTTAGAGCAGAAATTCCAAAAATTGCAGCAGCCATGCTACAACAGAAAGCTGAAAACAGCTTTCCAATAACCACTTCCACTATACGACGTGTGACAAACAGATATCTTAATAAAAAGTATCTTTCTGGAGAACTCCTCCAAGAGTCTTCTAGGTGGCAAACACTTGCGGGTATTAAAAAATGAAAGTTGAAAAAATTGCGAACGGCTTACTTTACGAAAGGTATAAAAGAAAACTTTTAGAAGCTCTTTCCGAAGTAGATGTTTTAGATGATCAGGGTAATATCATAATATCGAAAGATTTAAAAGTGAAACATAAAGATTCTGGTTTTGAATACACAGTAGATGATGTAGTAGATGATAATGGAAATGTCAGTATCTATCTTAGAGATCCCACTGCCCCGCGTATAGAAGATCCACCAGGAGACGAAACTTTATTAGGCGCTCCTCCAGCCGCAGATTTTCTTCATGAAGAAGACGACGAAGACGAAGAAGATACTGTATTTGTAATAGATCAAAGTGAATTTGAAAAGGAATACGAAATAAAATGAAAGATTTAGAAAAAAATTTAAAGGCACAAATACGCTCGGATCTTGGTATAGAAAATGAAAAACTTTCTGAAGCTTATGTTACTAAAGCCAAAAAGTTCAATCTAAACACTGAGCTCCTTAGCACTAAAACAAAGAAAGTTCAGCAAGAAATGCTTAACGGCTATGTAGAAACACTTAACGATACTGCTGCTTCTTTAGACACGGCAAACAGAGACAATGCTAATTCCGATTCTTCTAAGTTTAGGTCTTTAAAAATAGACGAGATTTATAATCTAAATGGAGCGTTTCTTTTTGGGTTGCACTTTGAAAATATTTCAGACCCGCAGTCTCAAGTTGCGATGGACTCTTTGTCATTTATGAGACTAGAAAGAGATTTTGGCACTTTTGATGAATGGCAAAAAGATTTCATTGCTTGCGCTCTTTCTTCTCGCTCTGGTTGGGTAGTCACTGTTTACAATGGTTTTTTGAATCGATACATAAATTGCACAGTAGATTCTAATGACATTAGTATTCCAATCAATTCTTATCCAGTTTTAGTTTTAAGCATGCATCCTGAATCTTATGTTCGAGATTACTTAGAAGACAAAAAAGCTTATGTTTATGCAATGATGCAAGAGCTTAACTGGGGAGTAATAGAAGATAGATTCAAGAAGTCTGACAGAATTAGCAAGGTGCTTCGATGAAAAGAGATGATTTAAAAAGATATTTTGTAAGGTATTTCTCTAATACCCTCCTCCAAGAGCAAGACGAGCTTTTTGGAGACGAAGAAGAGGATACTGCTGATGATGAAGCTGCTGATGAAGAGGGAGACACCGAGACAGAAGAAGGTGCTACCGAAGATGAAGAACCACCAGAAGAAGAAATAGAAATAGAAGCTGGCGATGAAGTAAGGTTAGGTAAGGGATTTGAAGCAGCGATAGATTCTATACTTAACGATTTTGAAATGGACGCTTTAAAAAGCGCGCAAATAAACATTGGCGATGAAGAAATAGCAGTAGAGTCTAGCTGGTGGAATAAACCACTTTCTAAAATGCTTCTAGAGCAAGAAGAAGCAACTACAGAAGCAGAACTTGATATAGACATTTTTGCTGAAGATGTAGCTCGGTTTATAAACAATTACGATACTCTTTTGGACATGGAGTCGATAATATACAATAAGGCTAAAGAGCTTTTAATCACTAAATACGGAGACGAAGTAGCTCTTGCTTTTGAAGAGATATTAAAAGCGCGCCACGGAATAGATTTGACATCTGCAGTAGATGGAAAAGCCGTATCGGACTCTGAAGAAATTCAGCCTCCACTAGCAGTTGGTTCATCGGGTGCAGCAGCTGGTGGGGCATGACCAGCCGTTTTCAAACTAGAAAATCGGTTCACGTTAATCTCAGCACCGGAGTGCATGCTGAATTTAGGATGGAGCTCTTTAAAAGAGGCTTATCTATGCAGGAAGTATTTGAGCATTTAGCATGTTCAATTACAAATGGTGACTCTTATTTAACTAATCTTTTAGATACTCTTGAATATAATAAAAAATATCGAGTAGATACAAAGAAATTTGTGGATGCTGATTCTGAAACATTGTTTGAGCAAATTAAAGCTAATAATACGCTTGGAGAAGATTAAGTGTTTGATTTTTTATTTAAAGGTGGTAATCAAAAACTTTTAGAAGAGAAAAATAGAAATCTCTCTAAAGATTTAGACGCGTTAACAAGAGAAGTCGCGGTTATTAAATCAGAGCTTGAAACACTCAAGCACTCTTTTGCTGAAACACAAATGAGTCTAAACATTTTAATTACAGCAACTCAAGGCGTGGCAGACGATTTAAGTATTGTCTATAATGCAGTAATGGGTCCAGAAAAAACAGCATCTAATGTTTTACCATTTTCGTTTGGCCAAGTTGAGGATGATGATTACGAAAATTAATACTTAAGTTCAGGAGGTGGATTATGAATGTCCCGTTTCTTGACAGAGTAGTTAATAAGTTAATCTCCCGAAAGTTTTTAGTATTTTGTACTGCGACCGGTCTATTGACTTGGTCAGGATTAGATTCTGACACTTGGGGAATGATAGCTATAGTTTATATCGGAGGGCAGTCTGTAATTGATGCTGCCTTAGCTTGGAAGCATGGCAACAATTAAGATGGCACTTTGGTGGATTTCTGCAAGTTCTTGGCTTAAGAAAGCTTGGGCTTGGTGTAAGAAAAATTGGAAGCTGTTCTTAGGGATGGCTATACCGATTATCGTAATGCTTATTTCGCGCAAAAGAGTCGATCTTAAAAAAGTTTTAGATAGGACTAGAGAAGATTACGAAAAAGAAATACAACTTATTGAAGACTCTAAAGCTGCAGAATTAGAAAAGAGAGACGCTTCTCGAAAAAAATATTTTTCTACAGTAGACGAAATTAAAGAAAGATACGAAAATAGAAGAAGCGAGTTAGAAGAATCTAAGGCTGAAGAAGTTGATAAGTTGTTAAAAGAATATGAAAGTGACCCAGCAGCTCTTACTGAAAAGATAAAAAGTTTAACAGGATTCAGCATATATAATAATGAATAAACAGCAGAAGGTATCTTAATGTCATATTCTTTAAAAAAGGTTTACGGTTTTTCAGACAAAGACGACACTCGAGTTAAAAAAGTAACCGGAAAGTCTTTATCTAATTTGCTAATGAGAGAAGCTTTGATCTTAGAGCAAGAAGCTCTGGCTCAGCAAGTTCAAGCGGCTGGCGCAAAACCAGTTACTCTAGTTGTTTTGTATGGGCCCCCAGCAGCTGGGAAGGGCGCGGCTAAAAAAGATATCGGAACTTTCATTGGAGGCGTAGAGCAAAATTTTGAAGATTGGCTCGATGACATCGGCGATGAAGGAAATAAACACTTTCAAGAAGAAGATGCTGCCATGGTTAACATCACCACAAAACAAATGGCTCCAGCAGTCTACAGCGAGATTTCGAAAAGAGTTTCTGGCGGAGAGAATTTTGAAGATGTAGTAGAAGATTATTTTCATGTTAATGAATCTGGCAAAAAGTTTTCCGTTTCAGATATTCTCAGTAAGTCTGCGTTTGAAAAACTAGAATCTGAAGGAGGAAGCGCTGCTTTTGCTGACTTCCCGCAAACTCAAGCTTTCTTTACACAAGCCAGAGGTTTTTCTCGTGCGCTAGATGGATTAAGCGCTGAAGTAAACGACATGATGGGGCCTGATGATGGTTCTCCTACACTCGGTATCAGAGCTGCTGCTGCCGGCAGATATATGAACGATGTGAAAAAAGAGCTGCAGGGCATGTTAGCTACTGAAGAAATTGGCTCTACACCTTACGCTACAGTTTATTTAGCTGATCAAGCTGGAGAATCTACAGCTGACACAGCCAGAATTTCTGCTTTGGGCAAGATGAAAGAAGATCCTGAATTTGATGCTCTTAAAATTATTGGTGTTTATATTCACCAACCAGCCGAAAGAACTCGCATAGCCAATCTCCACCGCGCCTCAACTGGCGGCCGGAGAGTTGCCCAAAAAGAAGTAGACCGTATTTTCGCTGCCGGACCTCAGATAAGCGCAGATGGAAATATCGAAGAGAAGGGTGCCGCATTAGAAGCTATGGAGTCTGCTGGATTCGATCAAATTCATCTTTATCATCCACCAGACCCTTTTGATCCTGAGGGCGTCGAAGTAGACGGTCAACCTATTGGAAACGCTATTTGCGAGCCTCTTGGATCCGGTAAAGGACACTTAGATATTGAAGGCTGTGAAGAAGAATCCGAAGGATCAGCAACAGGTGCAAAGTCTCTTAAAGGAATGGAAAAATATGCTGTCAAACAAGCTAATATTTCAGACGAAGAAGTAGAAGCTGCTGGCGGAGGTATACCAGAAGATCTAGAAGCAGAAGAAAAAGAGAAAATAATTGCTGCTTTTAACAAAATGGGATTTAGTGGAGTTTCGCCTGGGGATCTAGACAATTATCTTACTCGTCTAGCTCCTCCCGGTGTGCGTGGAGCTTCGAAACATGGTAAAGTTCCATGGTCAGGCGATTTGTTTGGAAAGGGGACTAACCCCACTGAAAAAATTACTATTAAAGATGAAAGTGCTAGAACACAAAAATCTGAAGATGACCTTATTTTAGAACGCTGGCAAAGAATGGCAGGTTTACTTAAGTAAGCAAAAGTTTAGTATTTTCATATGATTATGAAAAAAATCTTCGCCTGCTTGATTTCAATTCAGTTAATGTTTCTGCCAGTCGCAGCTCATGCTGATGAAGTTATAACAAATATATCTGAAGGAGACCCCGCTCCATTTAGTGGAACTCTTTTTAATCCAGAGGCTAGCGCTAGGATTATAATACAATTAGATTATGCACAGGAATCTTGCGATTTAAGGATTTCCGAATTGCAAGAGACGCTAACTGCAAGGCACACTTTCGAAATGGAAGTACTGCAATCTTCTCTAACTAGCTGCAATCAACTTTGCACATCGAGATTAGACATTAGACAAAACCAAATAGACTTTCTCAACGAAGAATTAACTAAGAAAAGACCGCAAAATCAAGTGCTTTATTTTATAGTTGGGACAGTTCTTGGTGTGGGCCTAACGCTAGGCACGTCTTATGCGTATTCAAATATTGTAAATTAGCTTTAATATGCATACTTAGTTATGTTCATGGAGTTACTATGCCCAAGAGTAAAAGATCTAATTTGTTAAAAACACTAGACGACATTTTATTCGAAGACGTTTATCAAAAATACGGATCCGAATATATGTCGCACGGAATGTCAAAAGACGAAGAGCAGTTTACGGTTCCGCAATCTCTTCCAATTCAGGCGTTCGACCAAATGGCGACTCAGCTTACAGTAGAGAGACCGCCAGTTGAAGATTCAGATTATATTCCAGATGGAGTAGAAGAATTAGCACGAGCAGCTTCCGCTGTAGCCCAGCAAGTTCCAAGAGATCAAGTTTCTTCTTTTTATGAAAAAATAAAATCTGCTTTAGAAGCATCTATTGCAGATGAAAATGATCCAGAGACAGTTTCTCCAGCGCAAGAAAAAGAAGAAGCAGCAGAAGCTGCCATAGAATCAGAAGTCGCACCTCCAGTAGTAGAAAGTAGGCTAAGGTCTTTTTTAAGAGAGCAATTAAGCGATTGGGGGACTCCCGATCCAAGGTACGATAAAAAGAAGAAAGAAGACTGGGAAGAGGAAGACGCTCCTGCGGGAAGGCCTGGGAAAGATACTATAAAGGGAAAATATATAGCTCCCTATTATGACAAAAAAGGTCCAAGCGGAGTAAACGTTTCTAGCGACAGACTAATGCAAAATTTTTTAGCTCCACTTTTTGAAGTTCCATCTGAAGATTTAAAAGACTCTATGGACTATGTGAAATATTTTTACAACGAACACGCTACAGGCGAAGAACCCCAAGGATCTCAGCAAGCTTTTGTAAGCTACGTCCTCAAAAAAGTGGTAAAGAAAGAATTGAAAAAAGGAAGTAATCTTACCCAAACTCTTTTACCAGCCGTTGTGCAGCACGTTAAAGAGATGCCAGATAAAGAATTTGCTCAGTTAATAGACAAGGCTTCTAAAGAATCTTCTAGCGAACTTCAAGCTAGAGGAGAGTTTGCAGATATGCTTCAAAAAGAAGACCCAGAACAGTTTAAACTTCTACAAGATTTAGGTCTTGCGTAATGATGCTTCAAGAGCTGCTAAAAGAATATCTAGATTCAGAGAAAGAAGAAGAAATACCTTTTCTGCAAGAGGGAATTTATTTTAGTGTGCCCATAGTTCCCCAACAGAAAAATCATTGGGAGGTGATACCGTCGCCAAACAGGCTTTCTAGATCTTATGATTTTGAAAGTTCTGAAATTTTGAAAATTTTCTTAAACGAAGCCCTAGATTACCAAGAATCAGTTCAACACCATGGAAAATTTATTGTAGAACATCAGAAAGTTACAATAGAAATCTACACACACGATTTAGACGATGTAACAGAAGTAGACTTAGAATGGGCTAAGATGATGGATAACATATACAAGGACGTTCAGTTTTATGTCTCAAGAACCCAATTCTGAAAAAGAGCTGATGAGAGTGCTTTCTAATCCGGACAATCTGATAATTAGTGAAGCTTTATTAGATAGGCTGCCTGGAGAAAGCCCTAAGTCGCAAACAGGGTGCCTCGTTAAGTTTGGACAAGCAGAGTATTCTGGCAGTTGTTTAAACGTCACCTTTAATGAAGAATCTCTGTTTATATCTTTAGTTTTGCATTCAGATGTTGATAAATTTGAATTTTTAGATTCTGGCATTCCTTGCACTAAAATTTTTAAATCTAAAATTACTGTTGTTTTATCTTCAAATAAAGAAAGTAAGATTTTTTCTGGAATACCCAAGCAAATTTCATATGATCAAACACCAACTTCTGAATGTACTATGAGCTTAGAGTTGTATAATTACTCGTTGGAGGATTCTCATGAGTAACAAAGATTACGATTTTTCTAAATTTATCGAAGATATTGAAAAAAGAGAAAATCAAGCTCGAGAAAAAAAAGAAAAATACCAAAACGATCATAGAGATCATCCTATGAGAAGAAGAAATGTTTTGTCTAGGGAGCTTTGGCAAAACAGAATATTCTGGAGAAGAAACAAATGAAGCTTTCTCTTCTAGATGAAATAACAGAAGCTTCAGTAAGAGATGCTTTTCTAGAAGTGTATTCTAATTTGCTCGAGCAAAAAGAGCAAACAAAACAAGATAAAGCATCTGAAGAAATTAAAGATTTAGATCTTCGCGCTAATAAAAAAGCTAGACCCACTGACGAAGAAGAAGTCGAAGAAGAAGAAATAGAGGTAAAGACGCAAGTCGAGCCAAAAGAAGAAAAACCCGAAGTAGTAATACCAGAAACCTTGCCCGATGTTTTAGAAGCCGAATCTATTATTAAGTCAATAAACGTGATTCGATCTGGAAATTCTTTAAAAGATCCAGGCGTGCAAGAGAGGTTTGGTATTTATTTTGATAAATTATCACCGCCTGAAAAAGTAGCCTTGAAAGGTTTCTTAGACGGGTTAGCTCAAGTCATTGCAGGAGACGTTCCCGGCGAAGAGGCTACTAGTCCAAAAAATCCGCCGTACAATGTTACTATGCAAGACAATCCAGATCAAAAATCCAGAGAAGTTAAACCTCCTCCTGGCACTGGAGAGCCTGACGCTCCAATTATAGTTGGAGAAAGTGCTAATAAATCTTGGGTTAAAAATGTGTTTTCAAAAAACTTACTTTGATTCTTTTGGCGGGCGGCTGTTCCTATCCACGGTCGACCATAGGTTAAGCGATCACTCACTACTTTTCACCGATGCCCCATGCGGTTAAACCGCTTCATTCCCCGGTGAATATGTATCTTCGCCGGCCGTCCGCCTCTTGTTTGAAATATATTGAGCGATCTGTAAAAAAGCTTTGATTCTATGATATAATATATTATATAAAGGAGTTGAATTATGGGAGGTATCGCTAAGCATCTAAGCCACGTCTGGGAAGACTTGGATATGACCTTTGGGGATTTGAAAGGAATACTTTCAGAAGCCAGTCAGGGAAATCTAGAGGCTGTAGAGAAATGGGATGGAGTTAATCTTCACTTCTGTGTAGATTCTTCTGGGATAGTACGTTTCGGCCGAAATGATACGCACCGCAGAAATGGCGGACTAACTCTTAGAGAGTTGAGAGACTTCTTTGAAGGCCACCCAGCTCAAGATACTTTCGTCCGCGGTGGAATTGCTATTTGCGAAATGGTCCAGGATTCATGGTGGCCACTTGGTTTCTCTAAGAGAAATTGGGTTAATTGTGATGTCATCGATACGAGTCGGCCGCAGTTGCTGAACTACGACAGAAACGCTGTAGCCCTTCATGAAGCTGTGTCTTATGACGCCAATGGATTCAAGCTCGCATCAACTAGCGAAAGTGTTAAAAATCAATTCAAGAAATTAGTTGAGTCATTGCCATCGAGTGTGTCTTTCGATGGAGAAGAGTTTGATATAGTCGGTCCAAAACTTATTGAAGTGAATGAAATAGCTGGTACCGATGAATACTACCAGATACTAGAAGCGATAAACGAATGTCAAAAGTCGACGTCTCTAAGCGATGAAGATACACTCCGCGAATTTGCTTATCGCTCTGTCTACACTGGAGTAACTAGTCAGATCAACATCTCTGAAAATAAAGCTAAAGATTTAGCCAATTTAATTGTCGGATATGAATCTCCTACATTGGTCCAGATTAAAAAAGGTATGCCTGTTGGGATCGCCAGCCGTATATCTTCAGTTGGTAAATCTACAGTCAGGGGAAAAGTGGTTGCTGAAGCGATGCTTCCAATAGAGACAGCGTTCACAACGCTTGGAGCTTATATCTTAGATGGAGTATCTTCTACTTTAATCAACAACCCCGCAGCTGAATGTGAGCGAATTAAAACAGATTATATTTCTTCTCGTAGCGTATGCGAAAGTGTAGATGATGGCTTTCAAGCTCGTAGAATTGAAGCTATCGAAAAACACATTAGGAAAATAGAATTAAGTAATTACCACATAGAAGATTCCATATTCTCCGGCTTTGCAATTGAGGGCTTAGTGTTCGAGAAGAATGACAGGAAATATAAGCTCACAGGCAACTTTGCTCCTGTTAACCAAATTGTTGGAACGACTAGATACGGCAGAGGAAAGATACCTGCGGTATCGCCAAGCTCTCAAAACAAAGAATATTCTATCTTAGAGGGATTTTCAGTCGGCTAGCAAAATCTCTATGTTTTGATCTACAGTTTGCTTTGAGTAACCTCGATGCGAATGTTGTAGCACCATTTCATCGTCGATATAAAAGAATGTTGGCCAAGCTGAGATAGGCCACCCAAAAGGATCGGTAGGTTGAAGTAAATCCCTGTTTCCAGCCAGAACAGGTTCGGATATGCCATGAGTTTGAGCCCACCAATCTAAGTCTTCTGTAGTTGGATCTTGACCGCTTTTGTTTTCTATTAAGATAGTGATATAATTTATTTCAGGAAACTCATTTACAGTATCTTCTATGTCTACAGCAGCTATTTGACAGGGCCCACACCACATCGCAGAGAAATCTATAACAACGGGAGATCCATAAAAGTCATATAAATTAACTTCGCTCCCTTCTTGATTGACCAGCGTAAAATTACAAGGATGGTCTCCTATAGTAGATGCGCAAGATTCCCACGTAGCAAACGGGTAGGGCTCAGTATCTTCAATTTCTTCAGTTTCTAACTCAGCAGGATTGCATGCCCCGCAACCAAGAGCACCAATAGTTAACAGTGCAAAAAATATTTTTTTCATGATTTCCTCTTTTGAATTTATTGGCAAGACCAGATCGCGTAGTTTATTTCTATACTGCTACCGTCAGGTGGAGAAACTGTAAATATGACTGTATTAGAAGAAGCTTCGTAGCCCCAGTCCGACGAAACAACTCCGTCTACAGTTACCTCTATAGTGTCTTCAATTGGCGTATCTGATAAAGCAAATGCTACTTGCGCCAAAGAATCTCTAGCAAGTGTGTCCATTGTGCCACTCCAGTCAGAAGCGCATATCGACATGAAAGTTCCGCCTAGATCATTTACTACGTCGTAATACCCCTCTCCAAACTGGGCTCCACCGTTTGCGCTGCACCCAGATGGATAGTCTCCTGCGATTGCATGAGCAGCTACCAGAGATGATGAAGTCTTCAGAGATAAAAGCGATGCTGAATAATCTGAAGGTGCCATAGTGGAGGACCCTCCGCTTCCGTATGCGTGGTCTGAGAAATCAGGTTCATCAGAAACGTATACGACGACGAGCCTTGCTGCTGATCTTTGAAAGCCAGTTGCGCTACCAGGAGATGCATCACCAGTCGTTGTTGATTCATATGCATACCATAGCCCTTTTTCATGAGCGCTACCACGTGTGCCTATTGAATCAATTTGATCGTTAAACGCAGTTACAGGATCTGCTGTTGCGTTAGTGATGACGTCACCTACGAAACTTGAGCTGTCTGTTGTTATTAGAGCTATTTGATAAGAAACACCTGCTGCAGTGAAAGCATTCATAAATGTGTCAAAGTTATTCTTTATGTTTGTCTGGTTAGATCCCATAGACCCTGAATTGTCTATTACAAAAAGAATATCGACGTCTACTGTTCCATCTTGAATATGAGAATCATTTACCCAAGCTTCTATATCACCGAGCCCATCTTGATCAGCATAAGCTAGTGGAGTAGCTGGGTCGTTAGAAGCTATCTCTAAATACCCAGCATCATCATGCAGGTCTAAAGGTAGGTAATCTATGTTAAGATCTATAGTATCTCCAGGGGGCACTGTGATTGGTAGAGCGCCCCATCCAGCTTCATAGTCTTGCATAGAGAAATCTACAGGCAGGCTAGCAAAAAATTCAATGTCAGAAATTATAAGATTGGAATTACCAATGTTGCCAACTTCTATTGAAAGAGTATCATCACAGCCTAAATAAACATCTCCAAAGTCGTGATAATCTGGAGTTATAGTAATGACTGGTGCATCACCAGATCCATCTAGCAAGACATTCACTATTGGTTCATCTTCGTCGTTAGATATAATACTAACTGTTTCGTGATTTGTCTCATATGTTCCAGGAGCATAAGTTACGATAAGCTCTACAGAATTTAGAGAGTCAACAATTCCTGTTGGGACTGTCGTGAGAGAGAAATTAGAGTTTCCATTGTTGAGGTAGATATTAGAAATGTTAAGTTCGCCATTTCCAATGTTTTCAATGTTTATAACAACGTCTTGAGTTTCGCTACCAGCGCTTAGCGCTCCATAGCTGTGATAAGTTGGATCTACTTCTATTTCCGGAGCAGTAACCCCAGGTTCGACCTCTTCAGTTATCTTTGATATTTTATAATCTGAGCACCCAACTGAAAATAAAAAGAGGGTGCACAATAATGATTTAGTTAACGTATACATTGTACCCTACCTCTATTACTGATCCGTAATCTGGAACAAAGCCAAGCTGAATTCCATTAGTTTCTTCTACGTAAGACCAGTTGTATATTGCTTCTTGATTTACATAAACAACAAGAGACTCTAAGATAGGCTCAGGCTCGCTTAAAGCGATAAAGTCTTTTAATTGAGTTAAATAAGAAGAATCTGAAAGCCAAACTGACCAGTCTTCTTCGCATATATCTATTGCGTCTTTTCCATACAAGTTTACTAATTCTTCGTACTTGTATCCGATATCATAAGTGTAGCCGCACTCGCTATCTTCTAGTTGCGTAATAGCGACAACATCATGATTTACGTCTTTAAATTCATCTTGCATCCAATCACGAAACAAATCTGCAGAAATAGCACTTTGTTCATCTTCGTCAGAAATCAAGAATAATAGAAAATCCGCCTCTGGACGCCTGAAGGCTAATCCTTCCTCTGTGTCCAAAAAAGAGTATGTGGCTCCAAACCCCTCCTCATAAAAAGTAGAGCTTAGTAAGCTTGGTGCCATAAGCATATCAATTGCAGTAGAAGATGAATCATAAGGGCCTACGTATGAAAGATCTGTTGGGTCCATAGTAATATACCCAAACTTATAGTCAAGGGTCAGAGACTCAATGTCGGTTCTTAGCATGTCCATTCCATCTGCCACATCTTCATAATTGTCCCTCATAGAACCAGAAGTATCTAAAGCTACGAGAACGTCTAGTTCTTCTAGTTGTTTTGCTTGGACAAATGAATCTACAACAACTTTAACTTCTTTTCGATCTACAACTTGAAAATCTCCACCGCAGCCTGCGATCAAAAAAGATAAAAAGATGAACAATATTTTTTTCATAGACTTCTCAGAGTGTCTCTAATTTTTCCTACTTCTTCTTGCGACAAAGGGCAGACGTAAACAAGCGTTTCTAGAGCTTGAGGCCGGCCTGCAAAACTTTCTACTCCTAAAGCCCATACTAGACCAACTAGCCGTCCATTAGAGTCAAAAACACCCGCTCCACTCGACCCTGGCCAGACAAACCCTTGTATTAATACTGAATTATTATGATTAACTGCAGTCCCACTTACAAACCCAGTGGAAGTTAACCTACTGTATGAGCTTGGATAGCCTGTATACACCACTTCACTTCCGATGACCCAATCTTCTAAATCTAACGCCCCTATTGAAACAGCTGTCAAGTCATTTATTTTAGGAACAGAAAGTACTGCAATGTCGTAATCGTCAGAAACATAGACCGTGTGAGCAACTGTAGTAAAAGAGTTTTCGCTACTGATTAATAAAATTGATTGGTCGTCTATTACATGCTTTGCGGTAAGAATGTAATAAGATCCTCGAAACTTAAAATATGTTCCTGACCCATGTCCGTTAGTGTAGGCTCTGTCTTGTGTTGGAAGCTGAGATAATTGATGAACTTTTACTGAAGATTCCCGACTCATTCTGTGGTGGTAATCTAAAGATCTTAAAGCTGCTTGCTCTTGAATTAAAACCGGAGATTCTACCAGTTGAGGAGATGGAATGGGCTCTTCATGTTCTTCTAAGAGCGCGCCGTTGTTTTTAGCAGTGATTCCAATCAAGAGTAAAAAAGTGAAAAAAGAGAGTAAAACTAACCTTTTAAAAAGTGTAGACATTATGGGGACCTCTATTAAATAGTTATTATTAAAAAGACGTCTAAGGAACTAATTTGTAAATTTTTTTACGTACTCCGTTATAATTGTGTACAGAGATAGGCACAAGGGCTAACTTTTTAATAGTTAATACATGAAAAAAGGTTTAAAAATAATGAACGAACAAGCGATCCGAAAGGTTATCCGACAAGAAATAAAGAAACAGAATTCGCTGCTTTTAGAGCAGGGTGGAACAATTTATTACAGCAAAGATGAGTTTTATGATGCTTTCATTGGTCCGTGGATCAACGTTTTAAAAGTGATAAAAAACGAGAGTCAAAAAACTTTAGCTAACGTTAAAACATCGTTTCAAGTTTTCTTTACGTTCAACCAAAAGAAAGCGGAGCTGCTTCTGGCTAAAAATAGAGATAGAGTAGCAAAAATAAACGCCGACACCGATGCCATTCTAAAGACGATGCCAATCAATGGCGAATTTAAAGCAGCGGCCTTTATCATGAATCCTGGAGCTTATTTAGCTATTAATCACGGTCCAGATTTTGCAAGAGGTACTGTGGATTATTTAAAAGGAGCAGGTTTTGGAGACTTCTTACCAGACGAATCTAATTACGATGCTCAAAAAAGAAAAGACGACGACAAAGGTCCTATTGGAAAAGCTCTTTCTGCTCTAAATCAGATTTTTCTTCTCGCAGGAGCTACTCACCCTGGCCAAATATTAACCGAGCAAGATGAAGAATCAGAAGCAGAGATAGAAGATGAATCGCAAATACCTCCAGACCTTATAATTCAAGCTTTTGAAGAAAGTGGAGACTTGCAAAAAATAGAAAAAGTCAAAAAAGATTTTCTAGATTCTATTTTTCTAGGAGAAGATTCTATAGAGTCTCTTGCAACTTTGGCCAATAGCCAGATGAAGTTTTTAGAAAATGTTGCTGGCGCTACGAATGTGGAAGAATTAAATAAGTCACTACAAGAATTTAAAGTGGCTGCTCCAGAAGCTGACCTTGGTGGAGTAGAAAAATTACCTGAAACTTTAAAACAAGATGCAGAAAACATAGCAAACAATGAAAAAGCTATGAAGAAAATTAAAGAAGAATTCTTAAAAGAAAAAGGTATGGACGCTGAAGAGGTCGATAATATCGATAAGCAAGAGTTGCGAGATTATGTAAATAATTTAGCATTTGGTCAAGCTATGTCAGGTGTCCAAAGTTCAGTAAAAGAAACAACGCAAAATTTAATAAGATTCACCGAAGACAGTATTGATGAACAAGTCCAGTCTCTATGGTCCGAAATGAATAAAGCGGTACCAGAAATAGACTTAGATCCAAACAACGATCCGGTCCTCCAGAGTTATATTAAGGCTGCTAAGCAAAAAATTCAAGCTCCTTAAATCTATTCAGATTAACATTTTTCTTCTTTGTTTAAAATAGAAAAGTAATAAGAGAGTTCACAATGTCGAAACAACCTTCCAATTCTCAGTGGATACCAGAAATAATGTATGAAGAAGATTCTCAAGGCTTATCTTCGCACATTCCCTTTATTCAAGTTCCAATTTCTGAAGATATGCCAGCGCTTCTATTTGTTTTTGAATCTAGAGAAACTGGAGAATTTGAACCAGGTCCAAATGGAGAAGAGCTTCCAGTTACTGAATTAGATTTACATCAATACGCTGACATGCTAATTTTAAAAGAAGGGCTCTCAGCTTCAGAATACGATAAAGTTCGTGAAGCTTTAGGGTTAGAGCCGCTCATTTCGGCCGCTACAAAAGGTCGAGAATTAACAAAAAATATTAGACAAAATCTTGAAAAATCCTCTTAAATATGGTATAATATCCATATAAGAGGAGTTTTATTTATGAATCCCATCTCTGTTAGAATGACTCAGGGTGCACTCGCAAGAATGTCTGAGTTTCACGAGGCCATTAAAAATCTTTATGCAGCTCAAGGCTTAGAGTTTTTCGAAGATTTAGGCCGTAGAAATATTCTTATGTCTCGCCCACAAGAAAAATTCTTTGCCGAAGAGCTTAAAGAGAAATATCCGCTAGCTCATGCTGATGGAAAAACAGGTCAGCCAGACATAATCGTCCCAGAGATCAGCAAAGAAATAGAGTGTAAAATTACTTCGAAGGGAAAATCTGGGAGCTGGAGCTTGCAAACAGATTACAATACTTTGAAAACTAAGGGCAAACTAGACTACCTATACGTTCTTTGTAGTCCAGAATTTGAGAAATTCTCTGTTTTATATTTTGAGGGTCTTGACGTTTCTGATTTTAGAAATCCTTCTCCTGGCTCTCGTGGTAAATCTCAAATGGTTCTCTGGAAAGCTATGAAGAAGTGCACTGTGCTGTGGGGAGGAGTAGAAAATTTAAGCGACCAAAATAGAGCTAAAGTAGAAGCTCTTTTAGCAGACGCTAAAAATATCGATAAACATTCTTTGAAAAAATTGATAAAAAGAAAAAAGTTTTGGAACACAACTCCAGATCGTTTTAGATTTGTTTTGGAGGAAATTTAATGCAAAGATATGAAGTTGGATCAGTTTTGTACTTAATCCCTACTGGAAATTTTGTAGCAGTACCTGCTCAAGTAGTAGAAGAAGTAATCAGAAAATCTATTTCAGGAGAAAACATAGACTACTACATTGCAATACCGGGAAAAGAAAAGACAATTCTTTTAGAAAGTTTTGATGGAGACATCTTTCAAGACATATCTGACATAAGAGCTTATCTTTTAGAAATAGCAACATCTAAAGTTAGAGAATTAGTAGACAACGCAGAAAAAGTTGCAAAAGCTAGTTTTGAATCTTTCGAGAAACCAGAACCAAAACCATCATCGAAAAAGCCGCGTCGTAAAAAAGCTACAAAAAAATCTAGTGATCATGCTGAAGTAGATTTGGGGAATGGACAAAGCGCTAAAATAGTAGTGAATGACGAACTTAAGGAGTTGCTCTCATGATATTAGTTCTAGATGCTTATAATCTTATACACAGAGCGAGGTGGTCGCCTATGGGCAAAGCTTATTCTGGAAACGGGATGACTTTTTCTTTTTTTCGCTCTCTTAAAGCTCTTGTTGAAAAGTTTGATCCTGATAAAGTCTATCTAGTTTTAGAAGGACACCCAAAGCTGAGACACGAAGCCACTTCAGATTATAAAGGCACTAGAGGAAAAATAGAAGACGAATCTTTTCACGAGCAAAAAGAAGATATAATCTCTTTATGCCGTAGCGCTCTTCCAATTACTATTATACGACACCCTGAATTCGAGTGTGACGACGTCATCGGGTTTCTAACCAGGCAGAGACATGTCAGTGAAAAGTGCACTATAGTATCTACCGATACAGACTTCATTCAACTTTTAACAAACCCCAACACCAGTCTCTATAACCCAGTTAAAAAGAAATATATCAACCCAACGCCATTTAACTATGTTCAGTGGAAAGCCCTCCGCGGAGACTCCGCTGATAACATCCATGGATTCAAGGGAATCGGCGACAAGAGAGCTACTAAGCTTTTAGAAAACAGAGAATCTTTATATGAGTTTTTAGATTCTGCAGACAATAGAGAAAAATTTGCTAAAAACTGTTTTCTTATTAGTCTACATGATTACATTTTAACTACTAAGATAGAACTTCTTGAAGAAAGTAGTTCTGGTTTCGACTGGAAAGGCTGTAGAAAATTCTTCCAAGAAAGAGAATTTGGATCAATGCTTAACACAGTATACTCAACACAATTCAAGAAAGTCTTTTCAAACGTGGAGAATAAATGAAGAATTTAACTGAAGAAATTTTATCTGCTTTAAGAGAGAAAGGCTTTATTTCTGAGAATGAAATAGCCTATAAACAAGGTGATCTTTTAATAGCTGAAAACGTAATATCTAATCAAAAAAGAAAATTAGAGAATGTTCCGACGTCTTTGATTGAAGGTTCTGCACCAAGAATTCTAAAGGGTTAAATCTATGAGCATAAACAAGACTTTAATGTTTGATGGGGCTGCTCGTGGAGAAATACTTTCCGGAGTAGATATTATTGCTAATGCTGTAAAGAGCACGATGGGACCTAACGGGCAAACAGTAGTAATTGAAAGAGCTGGACTTCCTCCGATCTTAACTAAAGATGGAGTCACAGTAGCTCACGCAATCAACTTGAGAGACAAGTTTAAAAATCTTGGCGTTCAAATGGTCAAACAAGCTGCTGCTAGAACTGCAGAAGAAGCTGGAGATGGAACCACTACGTCTACAGTGCTTACTCATAAATTAACTTCGGAGGGAGTGAAACTAATTTCAGCAGGTTATAAAAGTTCTGAAGTCCGAGAAGGAATGCTTTGGGCTACTGAGAAAGTACTTAAAGATTTAGAAGACAGCGCACGCCCAGTCACTGAAGACGAAGAAATAATCAACATTGGGACTATATCAGCTAATGGAGACAGGAAAATTGGCGATCTTTTGTTAGAGGCGATGAAATCTGTCGGACCAGACGGCGTAATTTCTATAGAAGAAGCAAAAGGCTTTAGCACGAGCTTGGACACCGTGGACGGATTCCAGCTAGACAGAGGTTATATTTCTCCGTATTTTGTTACAAACCACGATCGCTTAAGCGTTGAGTTTTCTAATCCTAGAATTTTGCTAGCTAACAAAACTATATCTAATGTTACAGAAATGCTGCCTCTTCTAGAGCAAGCTCACAAAAATTCTATTCCTTTAGTTATAATCGCGAACGATGTCGATGGAGACGCTCTCAAAGCTTTAGTAGTCAATAATTCAAAGGGCGTAGTTAAAGTTTGCGTTATTCGAGCTCCAGAGTTCGGAGACGGGAGAGTAGATAGTATGAATGACCTTTCTCTTCTGTTCGACACAAGCGTAGTTTTCTCCGGAGAAGAATTGCCGCAAAATATAGAAGATCTTGGTACATGCGAAAGATTAGAAGTTTTTAGATCTCGTTCTGTCTTCGTCAATCCAGTGTGTACACAAGAGTCTTTAGAAGATAGATGCCAAGCTATTCAAGAGATGTTAGTTTCTCCAGAAACTGAATTGAATCAAAAGATGCTGTTGGGTCGTAGGCTAAGTAGACTGCAGGGCGGAATTGCCGTGATAAGAGTTGGCGGTCACACTGAACTAGAACTTAAAGAAAGAAAAGATAGAGTAGAAGACGCTCTCCACGCTACCCAGGCAGCTGCAGCTAAGGGTATTTTACCAGGGGGAGGAATTGCTCTTATAAGATCTTCAAGAAATTTATTAGAAGACAAGAATTTAGAAAATCAAAGTAGAGATTTTATAGCTGGAGTTCAAGCAGTTTCTCTGTCTTGCGAAGCTCCACTCCGCCAAATTGTAGAGAATTCTGGCGGAGCTCCAGATGTAGTGTTTAATAGAGCAACTAACCCTGAAGAGCCTGACGAAGGATATGATGCACGAAAAAATGAGTTTGTGAATATGTATAAACAGGGAATTATTGATCCGTACAGCGTTGTGAGTGCCGCTCTGAAAAATGCGTGCTCTGCTGCTACTTCGATAATCTCTATCGGTTGCGCGATGATAGAAGAAGATTCTGAAGGAATAGATAAATTAATTTAGTTTTCTGTAAAATTGTGCCAGTTTTGTGGTATAATAGGAGTATAAGTTAAAGGAGTGGCTTGTGAAAAGACAAAGACAGCATAATTCTGAAAGAGACATTGCGTATCTTTCAGAGTACGAAGTGCAAAGACGATACGATTCTCTTGTGAGATTGATTCAGGGGCGAGGTTTTTCTAGAGATAAGAAGATAAAACTAGAAATAGATGCTTGTTATATCTGGAGAGAGCTGGAGCATCGCAAAACTAGAAAGACAATGCACGCAGAGTATCTTAAAAAATTCAACAAAAACAGACGCTACCGTGGAGGGCGCAAAAATGGCTGATTTGGCATCGTACTTCGAACAAGTAGGAAAAACCGCACTTTTAACAAAAGAGCAAGAAGTCCAACTTTCTCAAAGGATTGAACAAGGAGACAGGCAAGCTAGGGATCATATGATTCAAGCAAATCTTCGGCTTGCTATTTCTATTGCTAAAAAATATCAGAATTCTGGTTGCTCATTAGAAGACCTTATCCAGGAATCTAGCATGGGCCTTATTAAAGCAGTTGATCGATTCGACTGGCGAAAGGGTTTTAAGTTCTCCACTTATGCATGCTGGTGGATTAAGCAAGCTGTAAGAAAGCACGTTGCTTCTCATTCTGGTTCTATTAAACTTCCAACGCATGCAAAAAACCTGCTTTGGAAAGTGAAGGTGGTTTCTGATGAATATGAAGAAGAGTTTGGTTCTAGACCTTCAATAGAAGAATTGTCTGATTTGTTAAGCGTAAAGAAAGAAACTCTAGATTCTATTATGATGAGTTCTCGATGGACTCTTTCTCTTGACAAAGAAGTTGGAAATAGAGAAGAAGGTTCAGGTCGAACCTTGAAAGAAATCATTCCAGATGATAAAGAGTCGTTTGAACTCAGTCTAGATAAATCTAAGATTTCAAAGATTATCCGCGATGCGTTTTGCCAACTAACACCTCGCGAAGAAAAAGTTTTGAGACTCAGGTTTGGAATTGACGAAGTTCCAGGTTCTCAAGAGCAGTTTTTTTTGTCTAATGAAGAATACAAAACTATTAAGAAGGGAGAATAAAAAATGAGTATGCCGAAAGGATATCAAAGTGAGCTTGGTTATGCCACCGTTTCAGGCGATGAAGGGTGCATGGGCTATAGAGAAATTGCTGAGAAGATGACAGGCGAGGGAGATAAAATGAATCACTCTACTGCCCGCAACGTTTTTCTTAGGGCTATGGAAAAACTAGCGAATCCAGTATGCCAGCTTTACGGAAAAAATGATTCTGTAGCAATGGCTAGAGACCCAAGATTTCAGTCTTGTATGCAAGAAATTATTGAAGATCTCGGGATTGATATTTAATATAAGAAGCGTGGAGGAATCATGGCTGTAAGTTGGGAATTTTTTTCTGGTCGTAGATCAGTTACTTTGAGAGAAATATTAGAAGCGGAAAACATCACTTGTTACGAAGAGCTTTTTTTAAAGCTTAAACACATGGGAGTAGAAGCTCCGCCAGAAAAAACTTTGGCTTGGATGTTTAATGAAAAAGCTGATAAAATAAAAATTCCAAATGATCCCTCTGCATCGATGGACGATTTGGTAGAAGCAAAAAAAGAAATAGATCAAATAATCGCAGATGGCGATCCAGACGCGCTAGTTCCAGATTTGCACTTGCCAGCTCAGCCCGGCATAAACAAAGCCGCCGTACCTGGATCTAAAGCAGCGCAATCTAAGACTGCTGCGCCAAGAAAGAGGAGGAGTGCAAGAAAGCCAAGTAAAGCAAAGGCAAAATAATGGATTTATCCCTTCCGCACGGAGCTGTAATAGACGACCAAAATCAGCTTATAACTGTTAACTTAGGAAGAATACAACTGAGTTTTTCTTTTGAAGAGTGGGAAGAGTTTATAGGGATGATATCAGATATAGACACCGTTGTTCAATCGAATGTAACGGCTGAAGGATATACATGCCCTTCTTGTGGCACTCAAAAAGTTTTTTATGATTATCAACAACCAGATGAAGACGAATATAATTGAAAATAGCGGAATGTTAGTTAAGCTCAAGCCGGGTAGATATGTCTTGAGTGGAGAGCATTCTGGAGATTCTGCGTTTGTAAATCTAAAAGAATCTAGAGAAGCTATAATACTAGAAGATCTCGGTGGCCGTGACTCGGCATATCTTTCTTTGTTAGACAGCAAAGTTATAATAGTTTGGCAAGACCAATTTGAGAAATTATAGTGTCGCTAGAGAAATTAATTCCAGACATTGTACTTCAAATTGCAATAGGAGTTAATTACGCCCTTATTTTACTTGGTGCTTATTTGGGAGAGCCAGATTTAATCTTGCTACCCATTTTTTCTATAGGCTGTTGTGCCCTACCTCTTTGGATTAGAAAAAAACAAAAAGATGATAAAAAGTAGATTTTTTTGATATAATCTACTTAAACAGGAGAATGTATGGCTTATAGAAAAGTGCTTCAGTGGCCTGACGAAAGGCTTCAGAAAAAATCTGAAAATGTCGTGCAAGAAGACGATTCTATTATGTCTCTTATGAATGACATGATAGACACTCTTAAAATAGAAAGAGGGGCGGGGCTAGCAGCTCCACAAATTGGATTTAATCAAAATGTTGTTGTTTTAGATTTAGGAGAAATGGAATCTCCCTCTGGAATCACTCAGAAGCTTTCTGATGAATTAGTGGACGAAAGATATTGGTTCCTATTGAATCCAAAGTTGGATACTTCGAGGGAGACTCAGAGCTGGTCAGAGGGTTGTTTATCTGTTCCCTGGGTTAGTGAAGATGTAGAAAGACATTCTGCATGCACAGTAAACTATATGACTTTAGATTTTAAAGCAAAATCGATTAGCCTTGGTTGGCCACTCTCAGGTGCAATTCAGCATGAGTGCGACCATCTAGACGGTGTTCTTTTTTTAGATAGATTAAGTCGCTTAAAATCTAGCAGGCTAAAAAAGTCTATTACTAAAAAGAGAAAAAAGATAGAATCATACAAAGAAAATCTCTTGAGCGATCCTGAAGAAAAGAAGATAGGAAAAAAGAAGAAGAATTCTCATATTGGAAAAAAAGAGCTTCAAAAAAGAAGAACTACAAGGCGTAGATCTGGAAGAAAATAGGTCCATTTTAAAATTATTTTGATTTTTTTTGAAAAAAACTGAATAAAATGGGCCCTTCATACGGCTAATAGACAGCAGGAGGAAAAAAATGACTGCTTTAATTTTGGTAGGAACACTATTTTTGGGTGGAAACGAAGCCCATGCGCATAACGCGCGACACAACCATAGACCACCAGCCACACAAGTTCAAATTAATTTTCACTGGGTTTGGGTAAATGGTCATTGGTCTCACGGAAGCTGGGTGAAGGGACATTGGTCTAGACGACCAGGGCATCATCCTCGTGCCCATCAGCATGATATGCGCTGGATTCCTGGACACTACGAGGGTAGAGGGCCACGTAGGCACTGGGTACCAGGCCACTGGAAGCGTAAGTAAACCAGTCGGCGTTATACTTAATTGCGTTATGACTACGCAAGAAATTGAAACCAACAGATTTTTTCGATACTGTTTAAGACGGTATCAATCCTTCGGTCCTTCTCAGCTAGAAAAGGCAAAGCTAAGCCTTATTTCAAGAATGACAGATAATACGGGATGGGGATCAGAAATTTTTTGGGAATTGTTCGAAGATCTTGTGAAAAATAATGATTGGTCTGAAGCACAAGTATGCGCCTACTTTGAAGTTTGCAGTATTGGAGAGCTAGAAGTAGAGGTATAAGAAATTATGAAAATGAGAATAAGAGACTATATTATAATCTCGGTTTTTACTACTGGGATATTTGTTGGGTGCTTTAAGTTAACAATGTTTTTGGGAGATTTCCTTGGAACTTTTACTTACTGAGTGTATATTTATCGACACGGCCAAGGGGTAAAGATTACAATGAGTGAAGAATTAATAGAGTACGCAGTCTACAATCGCCAATATAGTAGAGAAGCTGCAGAAGAAATTTCAAATTATGGAATTTGCGAACTTTTAAAATACGTAGATTACCCTACAGCATTAGTTATCTTAGAGAGAGCTCAGACCGGTCTTCAGCGCGCTCAGCACACTCTTAACATGTTTGGTAGAAAATAGTTAGTACGATTTTATCCGACTGATTATAATCTTTCAGAGGTTATAGCTAATGAAGTTTAAGTTGGATCATATTGCTCTAAACTGCAGATCGATTTCAAATTCAGTTGATTGGTACGTTGAGAATTTTGATGCTCAAATAATACATTTCGACGGCACTTGGGCGATGTTAGAAATCGGCGGCCAAAGAGTCGCTTTGACTGTACCGAACCAACATAAACCTCATATAGCATTCTGCGTAGATTCTTTTGACGATTTTCCTGAAGGTGTAGAGATTAAAACCCATAGAGATGGCAGCATGTATCACTATATGGAAGACCCAGACGGTAATGTAATTGAATATATCTATTGGCCAAAACAAACACTGGCTGACGAATAATTAATTGTAGTTGGGAGATTGTCCATGGGAAGAAGTCGTAAAATTTTAGATTCTATTTTGTTAGAAGAGCTCCTCAAAGAAGCAGTTAGTTCCGGGCCGGCTAATATTCAGAGGATGGCCATTGGATATGCGATAGCTAGCTTAGGAAATTTTCAGTTTTCTCCTACTAGCAGCAATCCTTCTACAAGTTCTGGCATAAGATTAAATCCCTCTGAGTCTAATAAAGATTTGGGAGCTACGGAGATAGAATCTCTTTTAAATTCCGATGCTAAAAAAATAGGCATCGACTTTGGAGACTCAATCGGCCCTGATAAAAGTAAGGGTGAAGGATCTCTTTCGGGTAAATTTACTTCTTTTCCAGCTCTTGACGCGTCCGCATGGCTACAAACTCCTGAGGGTAAAAAGTGGATAATCAAGACGCTCGTTAATGCTAAAGGAATAGACGAACAAACTGCAGAGAAAGAAATCTCTAGTTGGAAAAAGGGAAAGGGAAAATATCTTACAAATGTTCAAACAGTAGTAGTTAATGCTCGATCTCTCCAGAGTAGACTCTGGACCGGTCAAGGCCAGGGAGAATTAGCAGAGTACGCAGTGGCAGGTGCGATTAACGGTAACTCTGACGCGGAATTTAATAATGCTATAAAAGGTGCTATTCTCGCTCCCTCTTGGAAAAACGCTAATGGAGGCTCGGAAGATCCAGATCCTCAAACTGATGCCGCAACAAAATTTAGAGCTAGCTTTGACAAAATGTTAGAAAAAGCTCAAGCTAATATGTCTTCAGCTTCTTCTGATCAAAATACTACTGTTGCGGAATTATTCGGCTCTTCAGCTGCAGTGCAGGGTGGCGGTGGTGGAAGATATGACGTAGAGACAGACTCAGCTAGAATTCACGTTAAATTTGACGAGCCCTCTAGACTTTCAGGGCTTCAACAGACAGGAATAAGTAAAAGACACGCCGTCACAGATGCTGATTCTTTGAATGCGAAGATAGCGCAATTAGAATTTGGAAAAGCTGATGCATATTGGAAATATATGCGAGATGAATTTAAAAAGCGCGCAGGAATAACGAGCGCTAAAGATAAAGAGCCATTAATGAATCTTGGTTTTTATGAATGGTTGCTGGACGGCACAGTTACACCTAAACTCCAAGCTGGACTAGATCAAAATCCAGATTTCAAAAGTTGGATCTCAGGCCAGTCTCCTGACATAGCTTCTCACTTAAAGACTGATCTTAAGCAAGAGTTTATGGACATCCTCCCAGCTGGCGCTACTCCAGAAGGTGGAAATTATTTTTATTTTACTTTTTATCCTAAGGGCGATAATGAGTTTACTCTAAAAATAGAAGAGATTAATCCGGGAGAAGGCATAATTTCAGCAGTTCCCAATCTTCAAATCGCCATCAACCCAAACTATAAAGGCGCAGGCGGAGGGTCTATTGGGACTCCCTATGTTGCTATAGATTCTGAAACCGGAGAAGAGTACATAGAGCTAGAGTTTAGAGCAAAAGCTTCAGCTAAACCAATCCAACTTCACAGAGGCGAGAGTTTCGGTTCTGCTTCAGACGAGAATAAAAAGTCTATGACTATAACTTTGGTAAACGAAATTAGAAAAAGAATAAGAGAAATCATTCAAGAAGAAAAAGAAAGAGCCTCTGAGTCAAAACTATCAAGCGTAACCGAGTCTATTCTGCTAGAAGAGCTCACAAGATCTGATAAAAAAGATATTGAAAAAATGATTAAAAAGAGAATCGAAGCTGATAGATCTGAACAGAAAAAGATAATTCAAAAAGAGCTTGCTGCTGAACTTAAGAAAACTTTAGGAAGAGACTTCTTTGGAAATCCTGGAAAGCTTGGTAGAGCTATCCAAGAAATAGCTAATGAAGAATTAATGAAAGGCTTTTCTAGAGGTCAAGCTAGAGATGAAGTCGTAGAAATATCTAAAAAAGTTTTGAAGAAATTTTATAGAGAAATATCTTTTTCTTCCTCGCCTTTTATCGATAGAATTAAACTATAGAAGCTTCGAATATATACTCTTTCTAAAGGCGAGTTTCTACAATGATTCAAGAATTATCAATCCTTTTAGAGAGCTACGAAGACCGTGGAATTAAGTCCCGAGAATATTATTTTTTAAGGGATATGGAATACAACCTTAAGAAAGAGAGAAATATCTCAGAGGGCCAGAGAAGTTGGCTAGAGCGTATCTTAGAAAGAGGCGCTCCAAAAGCTGTAGACAAAGATTCTTTAGCAAAAATAGAGTCTCTCATAGAGTTAGACAGTATTTCTTCTGCAAAAAAGAAAGTACTTTCAAATCTTCGAAGCCAAGCTTATAGTGGAAAAATTCTGAGTGAAAAACAAAAAAAGTTAATAGAACAAATTAGCTCTCAAGCAGCATCTCCTAAACGATTTTTAAAAGATTCAAAAACTATAGAGCAAATAAGATTCATTCTGAAGCTTACGACATCTAGAAAACCTTCTTACTGGAGACTTAGACCCCAGCAGCTTCAAGCTATATCTGAATTAAACGAGTGGCTGGAGTGGAGCGATAGCGGGAGCATGTGCCAAGAGCCTCCCTTGGATGTCTATTCTTACGAAAGCTTGAAAAAAATATTTAAGAGACAACTTTCAGAATTAGAGAAATCACCGCACCCAGAAGGATCTATGAGACTGATAAAAATTTCAAGTGAATACATTCCAGCTTTAGTCATTGGAAAACCTTATGTTTCTGATCTTGGATACGTTGTTCATCCAGTGTTAGTTAATGGTATAAACAGGGAAGTTAAGAAATTATTTATGCCCTCAGATGTTAAAACTAGCTAGACGTTATACTTAATTTCCTATTTTTTCCGAGTGTTATCATGTTAAAATTTAAAATTGTTGCCGCTTTAACAGCCAGCGCCATTCTTATTTCTTCCTTTTCTTTTGCAGGAAGCTCTAATGACTATGTTTCGGGTGGATATGCATGCGAGCTTTCTCAGCAGAGAGTAAATTACGAAGTTGTAACTCGACCTGCCATTAGAGTCAATGGCTCAAATTTAGAGAAGATTTTAGAGAGAGAACAAACCGGACCATATACACTCACAGAAATTGAGAAGTACGCACAAGCTATAAACTCAGAAAGATAGTTTATATTTTTAAATTTTGCTTTGCAATGAAAACTTCATAGACTTTTTATATAATAAAAGTAAATGGAGGGGCATCATGCCAAGTGTACTATCGAGCTAAAGAATTAGCCATCAATAATGGAAGAACATATCATATAGCAGCTATTTTAAAAAGAAATGGAAAAGTTGTTAGAATTGGTGAAAACACTAATAAAACTCACCCAAGGTTTAAAAGGCAATATGATGATGGGACTTGGGCTTCCCATATGCATGCAGAGATGAATGTCCTTCGATTCGCTAAGCCTGGCGACGAAGTTGAAGTTATGCGATTCTCAAAGTGTGGTCATCACGTGACAATGGCGAAGCCATGTCCTCTGTGCGAAGCAGAGTTACGTAGGTCTGGGATTAAGAAAGTAAGATATACAAATTGGGATGGAGCTTGGGAGGAGATGAGATTGTGAGTGTTAAAAAAGGAGACTTAGTTCTTTTTAAAGATTCTAGAATTTATGATTTCCTTGACTTAAATGAGGGAACTCCATTAATAGTAATCCGCGGACCCTATGAGGGAAGAAACACTTTTGAAAAAGGTTCTTTAACGTCTCTTTCGGTGGTGGTAGATTTAATGGCAGGCACTAGAATTGTAGAAAAAATAAAAGTACTAGACTTAGAGAGGGTTCGCTAAAATGTCAAAAGATCCATTTAAAATACTCGGAATAAACAGAGGAGCTTCAGAAAAAGAAATTAAATCTGCTTATAGAAAGCTCGCGCTAAAGTACCACCCAGATAAAAATCCAGACGACCCAGCAGCTGCAAAAAAATTTAGTGAAATAACGCAGGCTTACGAGTTAGCTATGAACCCATCCAAACAGCAAGGGCACCAAAATCCATTTGAGGGTTTTGGTTTTGACATTAACGACCCCTTTGGTGCTTTTTTTGATAGTGCTTTTTTTGGATCTCACAGGTTTAGTGACATCCCTTTAGACACTGAAGTGAATTTAAAAATTAGCTTTATGGACTCTGTGAAGGGCGCTAAACGAGTTATAAGGTACGATAGATATGTTATAGCTAATGAGGGGTATCAAGTAGAAGCTACTGAAATACAAGTTACTATTCCTCCAGGAATTAAGAGAGGTCAAACTCTAAGAGTTACAAGTGGAGGAAACGTTTCTAGAAGGGGTACAGGCGATTTATATGTCAATGTTTTCTGCCCTTCCGAAAATGGAGAATTTGTAAGGCGTGGCAGAGATATACTCTCGAAGATAGAAATAGACTATTTAGACGCAATGCTTGGTGCGCCAATAGAAATAAACACTATTCACGGTAAAAAAACAGTTGATGTTCCACCTTTTTGCAACGCGAATATTCCTTTAGTTTTAAAAAACCAGGGAATCCATGTTGGGGGATATCGTGGAAATCATTTTGCCGAGTTCGTTATAACGATACCTCAAAATGTTAGTCCAGAAGAATTACAGTTGTTAAGAAACGCTAGAAAAATTAGGAAAACAAAAAATGGTTAAAGAGCTGATTTTTTCTTTCTTACTTTTTACTTGTTTGCACGCGTGTATCTGGTTCTCTACAAATACTCAGTTTATGGGAGAAGAATTAAAAAACAAAAGTCTACAAATAGCTTTAGCGCTTTCAATCCCGATCAGCATGCTGGGATATTTTGCGGCTAAATATTCCTATGAAGCTTTAGGAGAATCTCTTTGGGCAATTAGATTTATAGGCTTCGGAACGTCTTATTTGATATTTCCGATATTCACTTGGATATTTGTTGGAGAGTCTATGTTTACCCTCAAGACAATGATATGTGTTCTTCTCTCTTTTGTAATTGTAAGTATTCAGGTATTCTGGCCATCTTAATGTGATAATTAGTGTATACTATTCTTTTGAGAAGCTGAGATGCCTAGTAAAAAACTCCCAAATCCAGACTTGACTTACGATCGAGGAAATAAGAAAAACCTTATTTTAGACAAACCCTCGAAGTCTCGTGGCTACATGAGCGGCAAAGATACTACCTGGACAGGAGAAGATGCAAATGACGCTATACACAACTATTTATCTTCTATGGGTATGGTAGAATCTCTAAGAGAGTTTATAAAAGAGGTGATGCAAAGCCACACTAACGAACCATTCGTGGGAGACAGAATAATAAATGTTAATCCCGAGTGCAAGCATTATCTCAGTAAGGGAATAGTTACTAAAGTAGACGCGTTGCCTGGAGACCAGGGAACAACTGCGACTTACATAGTTTTAAATGTCGGGCCGACCTATGCGGAAGGAGATATTTTAACTAAAACCTTAGATCAACTAGAATTAGATCTTAAATAAATTAAAGGACTGTTATGTTAGAAATTTTAAAATCGTGCTGGGGACTAATCGCTGGATTAGGAGAGGCTCTATTAGATATTGTTTTAGTCGTGGGAGTTTGGGGATATGAAATTCTCCATCACTTGCATGTTAATGCTCCTCGCTTAGAAGGACTTTTAATAGGCGTTGCTCTTGCTTGGGTGCTCTTAAGAAGAGATAACCACCCCCTACTAAGAGTAATTAGCGCTCCCTTAAAGTTGGTTGTGGATATTTTAGATCTCGCATGGGACCAAGTCGTAGAAATATTCCAAGATCTCTGGGGAACTGTTACTGGCTGGGTCAATGGAGTCGTAGGATGGGTTAAAGGAAAAGTCATTAGTGGTTATAATTGGCTTATAAAATCATTGAAATCAGTTAAAGCCAGAATAGATAGCTGGGACAAAAAAGAAGAGGATAAAAAATGAAAAACGAAAAATGCAAATGCTGTGAATGTTGTGCTTGCGAATGTGAAAACTGCTGCTAGGTGACAAAATGAAAATTACTAAAAGACAACTTAAGAGAATCATCAAAGAAGCAATCGACCCAGAGTATATGAGGGAAGAGATCATGTCTTTCGCTGAAGAAACAGACGCCGAAGGATTAAGTGTTCTATTAGACATCATCGGTGGGCCTCCTCTAGCTAGTGGTAAAGAGGCAAACTTAGATGCTGCATTCGATATCATTGACAAGCACGTCACAGGATCTTATCCAGAAGACTTAGCATACATTCATCAAGAATTAACAAACGCGGGATATTTCGGATGAAAATCACAAAAAGACAACTTAAGCAAATAATCCAAGAAGAAGTATATGGAGATCACCCTAGTTCTTACCGGCCTGGTGATTCACCGTTGACAGATCTTGCTGCTGGAATCGAAGACGCTATGCAAAACGCAGTCGGCAAGATAGACTTAGATTATAGTGATGATCCTCTAACTTATAAAGACATCCTTGATTTTGTCGTAAGAATGCTGCACGAGCAAAGATAGATATCAGAAAATGAAAATCACCAAAAAACAACTAAGAACAATCATCAAAGAAGCAGCTGATTCTTATGACGCTGAAGCTGATGAGTGGTATGAATATAGGCATCAAGAAGACCAGATGGAAGCTGAAGACTATATGATGGACTCTTTGTATGATATAGTAGAAAAGAATCCTGGTTTATCTGGAGATGATCTGATTAAATCTGCAATGCAAGATGGAATATTTGGCGGAAAGACAAAAGAAGAAATCTTTGATATTGCCGATCAGATGGTCGATATGTCAACCCTTAAATTCGATTTAGAAGAAGACCAGTGGTGGATAGATCGTTCAGAAGATCTTTATAGCCCTTCCCACCAAGCTGATCTAGATCATGCCAATCAAGCTTATATTGATAAACATGGAGACCCTTATGAAGATTAGCAAGAGACAACTTAGAAATATCATCAAAGAAGCCATTGACGTTATCAACGCATCAACTGGTGAGATAAAGATCTTTGCTGATGAAGGTGATCCAGCATTGGGTGACTTTAAACCTGACGCTCCAGAGTTGGCGGCAAGAGATGTCATAAAAAGATTAGGGTTAACTCCCCTTGAAAATATGGACGATAGTGACCGCGAGCCTGGTGTTGAGGAAATATATCTCGGTGCTGAAGACTGGGCCGAGATGGACTATGAAATTGGTGGCAAGAGACATAAGCGTAAAGCAAAGAAAGAACTTGCCCGCCTGAACATTGATAATCTTATGACTCGCTTAGAAGACTGGGCCGTCAATGCTGGTGAAGAGTATGTCGCAGATAATCCAGGTACGGACTTGCAAGACATCGCTTGGGATTTAGCGCAAGGCGCAGAATTCTCTTTCGAGCCCGATGAGTGGAATGCACTCTTGTATACTGGTCCTTTTGAGGGCGAAGATGATCTTCATACATACGTCGCAGATTTAATTGCATAGGAAACAAAATGAAAATCACAAAACGACAACTAAGAAGAATCATCAAAGAAGAGAAACAAAAACTCCTCAAAGAGTATTCCGATTATCCATCATGGCAAGACCTGTCTGACCAGATAGACGATATTTCAGAAATGTTAGACATGGCCGCAGACAAGTATGTTACGAGTGCATGGTTGTTTAGCGGTGAAAATGAAGGTAACGCCATCGCTGATGGAGTAGCTGAAAAATTAGAACAACTCTATAGAGACGCCGAGGCATTGGGCGGGCTAATCAGGGGAAGCGGAGCATTAAGATGAAAATAACCAAGAAACAACTTGTAGAGATAATCCAAGAACAGATCGAACGTGTGGCCAAAGACGACATTGAAGATGCTGTGATGGATGTTCTTAGCGATGAAGGCGGAGCTGCCGGCATAGAGCCAATCGAAGACGCTCTTGAAGATCTTGAAGATGATGATGTAAGCTTACCTGAAGATCCAATTGAAGATGTCATAAGCAGCGTTACAGGTGTTAAGAGACACGCTGACGGCGACTATGTAGATACTACAAAACTAGAAGGTAGAAAAATGAAAGTCACAAAGAGGCAGTTACGACAGATTATTAAAGAAGAAGTTTTAAAAGAATCGCTAGCTCAAAATGTTAGAGATTTGCTAGATCAAGATTACGAAATTGCAAATACAGATACTAAATATCCTTACGGTCGTAATAGAGGCGATGTTAGAAGTACAACGGTTTATTCTAGAAAAGACGGTCAACCTGTACCGCCAGAAGATTTAAAGCTGCTTCAGGATCGTGATCAAGATATATTAGACCGTGGCGGCCCAATGGCGGCGCTGGGAGGAATATACACCTCAACGCTTTCCCCAGATGGTAATTCATTAATAGTTAAATACTATAAGCATACTGCAGGCTAAAATGAAAATCACTAAAAGACAACTTAGAAGAATTATTAACGAAGCTTGGGCTGATACAGGTGTAGATCTAGTCCAGTTTATAATCGACAACATTCAAGCAGAGTCAAACCCAACCGGCGCAGTCGATTGGGATACTGATGAACTCTATGAATTTTTAGAAAAACAGGGTTGGACAGAAGAAGAAATAGATTTCGCAGTAGAAGACCCTCGCGTAGGTAAATACTTTGACAGGCTTGAAGGCCTTTACTCAGCTAAACAAGGGACGCTTGATGACTATAATCAGCACCCAGAATGGTTTAATTAAAAATGAAAATTACAAAGAGACAACTAAGAAGAATTATCAAAGAGTATAAAGAAATGCTCAGCCCCGGCCACATAGACGGCCAGCCGTGGAGCGGTACCTTAGAAGATCTCGCCGTAGTCCAAAGTAAGACTTGGGGCCATGGAGAAGTCGTAGACAAGAAAGGCTACCGAGATATAGTCGGTCACGCTAGAGACTTAACGGCTGGAAAAGCTAAAAGCCCAGTAAAAAAATACGGAAAGTGATATGCCAGAGAGCACTTATGAAAAATTTAAAGTGCTTGGATATGTACGGCCAGCTGAAGTGTTCCACACTCTTGACGAATGGGAACAAGTAGTTCTGGAGTTGATAGAACTCCAATCGGGCGGTTTAGATACTCGAGCTGGAGAAATTAGCTGTAAACATGCTTCTTTTTGTTCTACAGAAGATTTTGATAGGTTTGTAGAAATCATAAACACTTATTTTGGATATCAACTAAATATAGAAACTGAAAGATACGACCTCTTGACAAAAAAGAACGTCTTAGATTTTGTCGAAGATTTTGTGAATCATAGATTTTGGGGATTTGAACAAGAGTTTTCTTCTTATTTCCCCAATATAGGACAGTTGAAGTTCGCTTACTTCTATTCGCGTGGAGATATGGAACCATATGTTATGCTTGACGAAGCATACACGACTCAAATCTATGGCCCTGAAACTATAGTCAGACCCGTTTGTCATTTTACTAGTCCTAAAGGTTTAGAAAGACTTAATTTTGCCATAGAGAATGGAGAAGCTTTTGACATTTCTACTTACACTACAGCAGAGCGTCCATTCTTCAGAAAAGAATCTACCCTTACGATAGAGTTGTTAGGCCATGTAAGAGCAGCTTTCAGAAGCGATATTAAATCTTTAGCTCTCGACAATGGCCGCAGAGCTTGCAATATGTACAGGCTCCAATACCCTGGAAGAAACGTCAGTAACATTTGTTATGATTTGACGACATGCGACGATGAAGAAGTAATTACAAACCTCTGGAACGAATATATTGCTACGCCTATTAGAATTATTGGCGTATCATAAAGTTGATAAATTGTGACGGAATATCTTCATAAAAGTTCCATGTATTAGAATTTCGTAAACGTCGTAAGAAAACCATTTGGGGTCTTGAGATATTTGATTCGGCCTCCCAACAAACTTGCTCACCGTCGCTATGTCTCCATCTTGTACAAAAATTTTTCTTCCATAGAAATCATTGAAAGATGGAAAAGAAAATAAGTCTATCTCTTCATAAAGACAGATCTTGCCATCGATGTATTGAGATCCATTAGAAAATCCATCTGGAGTGTAAACTAAGTTTCCGATTTTTATCGAAACAAGCTGACCTTTCTTTAGTTTATCGCTCATGGGTGGGGACCTTTAATTAAATATCAAATTGTTTATAATCTTACTGCAGATACGTTAATATACCCAATTCAAACAACGGACAACAAACATGATAAAAATAGGTGATCGAGTTGCGACATTCGAAAATATGGGGCTGGAAGGCGTCGTAGTAAAAATGCGTCAAGAAAAAAGCAATCAGTGGATGGTTGGCGGAGCTATGTCAGCAATATTCATAGCTACTGTTAGACTAGATAAAGATAATACTGAGTTTGAGATTAGGGCTGATAAATTGATGAGATTAGAATGATTAATCAACTAGAATTTCTTTTTTCAAGTCTAAAATCTATTAGTAGAGATACCGCTATGCTAGAAATGTTTGATTGGAATGAAGAAAATCTAGAGAAATTTAATCAAGAAGTTGCTCATGCGTTGACCCTTCACGAAATGTCTAGTCCAAAAGCTTTAGTAGATTTTTTAATAGCTACAGCTGAACCATACACTATAGATTATATGAAAGAAGAACTAAAGAATGTAATGGAAGAATTAGTTGAACATTCTCTTATCGAAGTAAATAATTTACATGAAGGTGGAGATAACTAATGAAGAAAAATTTAGATGAAAGTGGTAAAAGAGTAGTACTGCATAAGTTTGAAAAACTAAAAGAAACTACAAGAGAAAAATCTCCAGAAGATAAGCTGGCTATTGTGTTAGATTTGGAAACTACTGGGCTTTCTAAAGATCACGACGAAATAATCGAAATTGCATTCCGGCCGTTTTATTTCTGTACGAAAACTTTTGAGCCTACAAAATTAGCTCGAAAATTTGTCTTATATAATGAACCAACTTCTCCAATCAGAGAAGAGATAACTGGTTTCACCGGAATAACAGATGAAATGGTAAAAGGTCAATCGGTTGACTGGGCTTGGCTGAGAAACATGCTTAATTCCGCAGATTATATTATTTGCCATAACGCTGGATTTGATCGCGGCTTCTTAGAGACTGCTCTAGAAAAATCAGGCAATCCAGCTACCGATGATGTGATTTGGGCTTGTTCTATGAAACAAGTCGACTGGATTGAGTTCTGCCGTCCCTCTAAAGCTTTGGAAGTTTTGTGCGCGTGGTCTGGCTTCTTTTACGATTCTCATCGAGCTCATGTCGATATCGATGCTCTTCTTCATCTTTTGAGAGAAGAATCTAAGATGGAAGAACTTATTTCAAATGCTTCTACTGCAGACTATAGAGTTTTTGCGATGAACTCTCCAAGAGAAATGAACCATCTCTTAAAGAGGCGATGGTACAGATGGGACCCTAATGTCAACATGTGGTGGAAAAACACCAGCACCCAAGAAGAAGCAGAGCAAGAAACAGAGTGGTTAAAAGATAATTTAAAAGGAGTCGAACCACAAATATTTCCCATGGAGCCGAAATATCGTTTTGCACCCGAATAATTACTGTAGAGGTGTAAAAAATGTCATCCACAATTACCAAGGCTACTCTTAGTGTAGTAATAAACGAAAGTGTCAAATTAAATGAAAAAGAATATGGCGCAAGACAAGAAGTAAAAATCAAAAATATTAATGAAGTTAGTCAGCGAATAGTAAACGTTCCAACTTCTCAAGTTACCATACTTCAATTAAGCTCTTCTGTAGGGCCAGGAACTTATAAGACTTCTGACCTTCAATATCTGAGAATGACTAATTTAGATAATGAAAATTGGGTTAGGCTGTCTTTTTCGTCAGGCTCAGCGAACAGATTCGACGTAAAATTAGGAGCGCTGCAAAGCTATATAGTGACTAACGCTTCTATAAGCGGATCAGCAGCTGGAGATCAATTTGGCGCTTTCGTTAATTTTGATACTTTGAAAGCCGATGCTGACACAGCTGCTTGCGATATAGAATTATTTTTAGCTTCTAAATGAAAAAATCAAAAAATTTGTTTAAAATATATCATAAGGTTCAATCTTTCTCTTTGGTATTGGTCTCTCTGTTTTTAGCAACACTTTTTTGGTGGTGGGTAACAACGCAGGCAGAGCCTCAAAGAATTCACACTGAAGAACTTTGCGAATGCCCAGGCACTTGCTGGGAGTAGCACGTTGATTAGCGACATAAAATCAAAATTTAAAAAAACAAAAAACAAGTATCAAGAAAAATTTGCGATGTTTGATGAGTGGATTTTAGGGATGTCGGTTAGTGCTTGCATAATTATGATTGTGCTGGGAAGAGCCGTTAAAGACACCACTAGGAGAAAAGACAAAAAATGAATATAGGATTAGTTCCAATTTCTGCAAAGCCCTACCATCAAGGGCACCATGCTTTAGTAGAATTAGCAGCAGCTCAAAACGACAAAGTTCTCCTTTTTGTCTCTATCTCAGACAGAAATAGAAAGGGAGAATTTGCAATTAGCGGAGCCGACATGCAAAAGATTTGGTCTGATCATTTAGAAGCTATTATGCCTTCCAACGTAGAAATAGAATATGGCGGTTCTCCAGTAAGAAAAATTTATGAATTAATCGGTGTGGTCTGTGATGAGGGTTCTCCTGACGTTTTTACAGTATATTCAGACCCGTCTGACACCGCATCAAATTACCCGCAAGCTTACAGAGAGAAATATATGGAGCCAGCTTGTAGCCTCGGACAAGTTAAATTCGCAAGTGAAGAAAACCCAGATTCAGTCACACGAGGTGTGGGAACTCCGGATATTAGCGGGACAGAGATGAGAAGCTATCTAGAGTCGGAAGACATAACTAAATTTGCAGAGAAGCTCCCTGCAGGTGTTGACGCAAAAGCTATTTTCGATCTTCTTTCTAAAAATAATCAGAATGAATCTATTTTAAAGAATTACGTTAGCGCTATACTGAAAATGTAAAAAAAGCTTATTTCTATGGTATAATATAGATAAATCAAGGCAGTGAGTATGCTTAATTTATTCGTAAAAGATTTCTATCTTAAAAACGGTTTGATTCCAGTAGAGGGCTTTTCTCAAAGAGAAATTAAATCTTTTCATGATAGACTCGAATCTCTTTCCCCGTCAGAAAAAAGGAAAGCTAAGCGAAAGTTTCGTAAATTTGTGCGTAAAATGAATATAGAAACAGGCGAACCCACAAAGAAGACTAAAAGATCAAGACGCCGTTCAGTCCACATGGAGATTATGCGGGAAGTTAATCGTTTGCTTGAGGAAAATAAGTGAAACAAACTAATATTCGCCTCTTAAGAAAAATTCCAAATAAAGTTATTTTAGCTTGTTCTGGAGGTTGCGACTCGATGGCAGCTTTAGATTTCTTGTTGTCAGGAAGAAAAGAAGTTGTGGTTGCTTATTTTAATCACGGCACCGAACATGGAGAAAAAGCAGAAGAGTTTGTTAAATCTTATTGCGCTGAAAGAGGTCTAGAGCTTATCCTGGGATCTTGTAAGAATCCAAAGGATAACACTCAATCTCTTGAAGAGTATTGGAGAGAAGAGCGTCTCGGCTGGCTAGAATCTGCAGCTGGTGTGTTCCGCTTACCAGTCGTTACATGTCACCATTTAGATGATGCTGCAGAGTGGTGGGTTTTTTCTTCTCTTCACGGCAAGTCTAAACTTATACCAGACATTAGAGAACCATTTCTCCGACCATTTCTTCTTACTCGAAAAGAAACCCTTAAATCCTGGAATCAAAGAAAGGGTGTTCCTTGGATTGAAGATCCGTCTAATGAAAAAACAGAATTTATGAGAAATTATATTAGACACCAAATTATGCCGAAAGTCATGAAAGTGAATCCAGGAATTCATAAAGTGGTAGCAAGGCTGTATGAAAACTCGATATAAAAAAGGTGACATCGTTCTAGCTAAGAGCGCCGCAGGAGACGGCATACTCCCAGTCCATCTCAAGCTCGTTGAGAGAATAGAAGTAAAACCATCAAAGGGCCGGACTATGGATTGGCCTGGATATAGTGGCTGGGATTCTGTCTTGGTTTCAGCGGAAGAAATAAAATACCTGAAGCAAGAGTGGAACATTCCATACACTGAACCAGAAAAAGATTCGGTTTTTGTTTATGACTGGTGTATCTTAAAAAGAGTGAAAGAAGTTAAAGTATCTCAAAAAATTTTAAACAAATTAGCTTCTAGAAAAAAGATTAAAAGAGGAAGAAATGGCAAGAAGAAAAAAGAAAGTAGTCCGCCCGCAAAGAGAAAAAATTCTCGAATACGAAAATCTGAAAGCGGGAGAAAAAATGTGGGTCCTAACAAGTGATATGCAAATCCTTCAAGCTGAGATAGTAGAGTTTCACCCTACTGATAATGTAGGACCAGCGGTATCGATCACGACAATTCCAGATGGAAAATATCGCACAGTCTTAGTAAAAAACTGTTTGGAAACTAAAAAAGAAGCTAAGCAGCTTAAAACAGAATTAAAAAATTAATTTTAGATAGGAGAATCAATTGTATAAAGTATGCGATAGTTGTGGTGAATTATTCTTGCCGCAAGAAGAGCACAAGTATGTAGAAGGCTTTGGTTACGTTTGTTTTCTTTGTATTGAAGAAGGATTTCAATCACCAACTTCTGAAGACAGCAAAGAGGCGAAACGCTACGAAGCAAAAGAACAGATTCTTGGAAAATTTCCAAAAATTAATTTGAATTCTTGATGAAAAAAAGCTACTTTAGTATTATAATCTAAATAGGTTAAAGGCCCATAGCTCAATCGGTCAGAGCATTTGTCTCATAAACAAAGGGTTCCGGGTTCGAGCCCCGGTGGGCCTACCATTTTAAACAGGAGAAATAAATGAACGATCCAGTCTCTCGAGCTGAGCCAATGCAACTTAGAGATATTTGGTCTAAAGAAGACGCAGACTTTACTCCATGGTTATCTTCTGATAGTGGAATGAACTGGCTTTGTCAAGACTTAGGTTTGGAGAGTCTAAAAACAGTGGGCACAGAAGTCTATACTGGAGCGTCTAAGAGAATCGATATATTAGCAGAACTTCCCAATGGAGACCCGATTGTTATTGAAAATCAGTATTATGCTGCTGATGATAGCCACGGTTGGAGGACTATGCACTATGCTTTATGGGCTGGTGCTAAGACAGCGATTTGGATTTTTGAAAGTGTTCCCGTACACCAAGAAAGGCTTATTGAATTTATCAACAACAATACGGAAGGCTTAGATATTATTGGAGTTTGCGCTAAGGTTCATGACGTTGGCGCATCAAAACCGACTCTTCAGTTTGAAGTTATACCTGCAAGCCAAGAAGCTCTTGAGCGCCTTCGAGGAGCAGGCGATGTAGAAGCCGAAGTAAAACCACCTTCGAATCTGCAGAATTTTTATGGAGAATATTTTCCTGGACTTCTATCAGAAACTAACTCTGTTTTGCGAAACGGAAAGCACAACAAAGGCCATGGGGGCTATGGCTGGCAGAGTTTTTGTGAGTGGAACTCCAAGCAAGGGGGGTGGATGAAGTGGCAAGCTGCTTTTAACCAGCAAAGAGGTCGGCGAGGAGAATACAGGGTGACCATTCTTTTTAATGGAGCTAACAAAGAAGCTAATCTCTCTAGGCTTGAATACTTGAAGCAAAACTCCAAAGCTCTTTTTAACGGAATCGAATTAGAATTTGACACAGACTGGAACTCTACTATTGGCAAACACGGCCAAAAAGTCCATTTTAAATATCCTGAAGAGGTAAAATACGAAAACCTAACTTTAGAAGACTGCCAGGGTTTGGTGAATTGGACTTCTCACGTTCTAAAAAATCTAGTTAGGAACGCAAATAAACTTGACATTAAGTCTTATCCTTCGTCAAGTTCTACTAATACTTACTCTACGAATGGAGTAAACAACCATATTTCTATTGCCCCTTAGCTCAGTTGGTTAGAGCAGCTGACTGTTAATCAGCGGGTCCCCAGTTCGAGTCTGGGAGGGGCAGCCATTTTGGAGTATTCGATGTGCGGATTTTTAACTTATTTTGGAAACAATATTGAAGAAAAAGATTTGGAGAACGCTTCTTTAAAAATTCAATATAGAGGTCCAGACAATACACAGCATGTAAGAGTTAATGAAAACTTGTTTATGTCTTTTCATAGGTTGGCAATCATAGACACATCAGAAAATGGAGACCAACCTCTTCGGCATCCTGAAGACCCAAGCTTAGTTTTAGTTTGCAATGGAGAAATATATAACTACAAGCAGTTGATTGAAGACTATAATTTAAATGTGGACTCAGGATCTGATTGTGAAGTTATTCTGCATCTCTATAAAAAGTTTGGAATGAAAAAAACAGTCAGCATGCTGGACGGAGTATTCGCTTTTTGTTTATACGATACGAATAAAAACATCTTGTACGCAGCTCGAGATCCACATGGGGTTCGACCATGCTTTCTTTTAGTAGAAGAAGATTTCTGCGCCCTCGCAAGTGAGGCTAAGTCCTTAAATCCAATTTCTACAAACGTAATCCCTTTTCAACCAGGGACTTGGTGGTCTTCTGAGCACCCAAACGTTATGACTTCTTATTTTAATTTAGAGCATCATACAACAATAGATGTATCTGAAAAAGAAGCTTGCAGTGAAATCAAATCTCTTTTAACGAGCGCTGTCAGAAAAAGAATGATGGCTGACAGAGAGATTGGCTGTCTACTTTCAGGTGGTTTAGATTCGAGTCTAATTTCTTCTTTAGTCGCTTCTATGTGTAAAGATCCTAAGAAGCTCAAAACTTTTTCTATTGGAATGGAAGGAAGCCCTGATTTAGAATACGCTAAAAAAGTTGCAAAGCATATTGGATCTGATCATCACAACGTTAAACTTACTCAGCAAGAATTTTTAGAAGCTATAGAAAAAGTTATCTACAACATCGAGTCTTATGACACTACAACTGTTCGTGCTTCTGTTGGGAATTATTTAGTTTCAAAATACATTAGCGAGAACACGAATGTAAAAGTAGTGTTCAATGGTGATGGAGCTGATGAAGTGTGCATGGGCTACGTATATAATATAAATGCTCCAACTCTTGAAGATTTTCATCAAGAAAACCATCGGCTACTAAGAGAAATATATTTGTTTGATGTTTTGAGATCAGACAGGAGTATTAGCTCAAACGGCTTAGAAGCTCGAACTCCGTTTTTAGATAAGTCCTTTACTGAATACTACATGTCTATTCCGGCAAATATGAAAACTTTCGAAGGTGAAAAACCAGAAAAGTATTTGTTGAGAAAAGCCTTTGAGGGAGAAAATCTTCTGCCTGCAGAAGTTTTATGGAGAAACAAATGCGCCTTTTCAGACGGAGTTAGCAGTATTAAAAACTCTTGGCACAAAACTCTTCAAGAGTTTATAGACACCCAAGTAACTGATGAAGAGTTCGAAAAAGAAAAAAACAGATTTGTTTCTTGCAAGCCTGTTCTGAAAGAAAGTTATTTTTATCGCAAGATATACGAAAAGCATTTCGGTAAAGAAATGAATTTAATTCCCCATTTCTGGATGCCTAGATGGACTACAACTAACGACCCTTCAGCTAGAGAATTAGATAATTACAAAGAATAATTTATACACTTAGTGTGTTGTGGGTATATTTTGTAAATCTACATTGAAGGAGAAGAAAATGTTAGATAAAATTAAGTCAATTTTGACGAAATACAAAGTTCACGTAAGCGTTGTCGGCGGTGCTCTAGTTATTGCTACTGTTTATGGACAATGCACGCTTGAGCCAAACGTAGAAGCGGTAGAAGAAGCGGTTGAAGAAGCTGCAACAGAAGCTGCAACAGAAGCTGCAACAGAAGCGTCTACTAATGAAGAAAAGAAGGCAGAAGTTGTAGAAGCTGATGCTGCTATCATGACTGAAGAAGCAACTAATGAAGATGCGACTACTTCTGAAGCCACTACAGAGACCGAAGAAAATTAAAATAATTTTGTTTTGTGTTGAACAATAAGCGTTTTGAGTTTAAAATAAAACATAATTTACTAAACGTTCTTTAACATTGATAATAAGACCCTGGTTCTCGGGTCTACAAACCTGGATGAGATTTACCGATCTCCAGGCATTAGCGAAAGCTATTGATAGAGAAAACCTCGTTTAGGAAAGGGGCGTTCTTACGTCTATCGTGCTGCCTGACTAAGAGAGGGGATGAGTTAAAGGGGGTGGTACCTCTGAATATCATCCAGTAATTCGATGCATGAGCTTTCATACCACTGAGAGAATACTGCTGAGAGTATCCACGGATTTCGTAGATTCATCGTGGAAACGGGATAAAGGCACACCAAGAAAAAGTCTTGGGAAGGAGTTTCATTAAGATCCTCTAGAATCTAACTGTCGGTGATAGAAGTCTCTCTGGCGGAATCGGAAACGAGACCGTCGTCCTGAAAGGGGTCTGGTGGACATCC